>Ga0209510_1000100_pt1 | contig 127381 bp, 104 predicted proteins | sample BiotimSIPDNA_FD_185749 | JGI IMG/M metagenome (GOLD analysis project Ga0209510, IMG submission 185749) | Anaerobic biogas reactor microbial communites from Washington, USA - Biogas_R1 time_0 SIP DNA (SPAdes) (version 2) | ecosystem: Engineered > Bioreactor > Anaerobic > Unclassified | place...
ATTAGGGATTGCCTGTACTTCATGTCTTGTGTTATCTTATTCATGCAGGGATAGGCACTTCCTTTCGGCTAAAATTTTGTGTGGTAACTTTATTCTAACCGATGTGCTCTATTCCTGCTCGTTTTTTCTCCTGACTGTCCAATATGTATTGTAACCCTACACAAGTCAAGCGTAAAACCGGGCGCCCGGCATTGAAAAAAGCGCGGCGCTGTGGTATGATTGGTTAAGAAAAGTAAATGAAAGGAATGAAAATCCATGCGTATTTCTTTGAAGAGAAAATTGTCCGCGTTTTTGGCTTTCACGATCATTCTTTCCGCGTTGTTTACCTGTTCGCTGTCGGCAAACGCCGCCGAGGAAGCGGCGCTCGACAGCGCCGCCAAGGTGACGCTGCAGGTGCTGGCGGGTTCGCGGGGTGAAGTCAACCCCATCATCGTCGTGCCGGGTATCGGTATGTCCGACGTGGCGCTGTTTGACGACGAGGGCAACGAGATTGAGAACGAAGGGACCTTTAAAAACCGGTGGCGCGTGCTCAACCTGTGCACGGATGAAATCCTCGGCGATATCTGGAAGCTTGTGCCGAAGTTATTGTTATCCATTGCGCTGCAAAGAGACATCGGCTTGAGCGATATCGTACGGGATTACATGCCGGGTATGTTTAAATACACCTCACACGACCTGCAGGGCAAATCCATCGAAAATGTAAAGGCCATTGATCGCAATTACCCGCTTTCGATGTATGACGAGGACGCGCGCGCCAATTTTTTCAATATGATGCCGATGCAAAATTATATAAATTTGATCGGGGAGGACAAGATTTACTGCTTTAACTTCCCGCCGTTTTGCAATACATACGACCAGGCGGCCAGGCTCAACGATTTTATTCAGACCGTCAAGCAGCAAACCGGCTGCGATAAGGTGAACCTTGTTCCGCTGAGCCTCGGCGCGACGGTCACGAACGCGTATTTTGACGAGTACGCCGACAACCACGATGTCAAAAAAGTGGTCCGTATCGTCGGCGCCTCCGACGGCAGCCTCGTCTTCGCCGACCTGGTCAGCCAAAACTACGCGAGCAATTCCGCCGAGCTGTTCTACAAAGACATGTGGCCGCAGCTCATAGACGGCTATACGGGCTACCTGGTCAATATCGCTTGCAGAATTCTGCCGAAAAAGGTGTTTAACAACATCCTTGACGCGGCGTTCGAGGTCATTCGAAACGATTTCTTCGTCAACACACCCTCGATGTGGTCCATCGTACCCGCCGAACGCTATGAGGAACTCGCGGACATTTATCTGGCGGATGCCGACCACGCGTATCTGCGCACGCTGACCGACAAGTATTACGCGTATCAAAGCAACCTCAAGGCGAACGTCGGTGCCCTTGTCGCCGACGGCGTGGATATTTACAACATTTGCGGTTACGGTTTCAACATCGGCCACGGCTGGAGTGACTACCAGTATTTCCAATTTTTCGCCTGCGCCGAAAATGTGAACACCGACGGCGTCATTCAGGTCGCCTCGACCGGCATGGGCACCTACAGCTGCGCGCCGGGCGAGCAGTTCCCCGGGGATTATGTTCAACAGAATACGGTTTGCAAGGTACCCGGCCACAATCACATTTCCCCCGACCGGATGATTGACGCTTCCACGAGCTATCTGCCCGAGCGCACCTGGTATTTCTCCGGGCAGCATCATGAGTCGGCTTATAACGACGTCATCGTTTCGCTTGCCTGCCTGCTGATGAGCACCGACACCATCAACGATGTTCACACCGACCCGCGTTTCCCGCAGTTCAACGGTTCGCGCAACGTCAAGCGAATTATCCGCGACTATCTGCCGAAGGCCGAGGAAGCGCTTTTGAGGACCGACCTCGCGGATGACGTCAGGGCTCAGCTGCAGTCGGCCGTCGATGAGGCGAAAGCGATGCTCGCGAACACCGTCGCCGATGACGCGCAATGCGACGCCGTTGAAGCCGCGCTGTTCGACGCTCTCGTGGCAGCCGGCGTCTATCAGGCGCCCGCCAAACCGAGTTTGTTTAACACCATCCTTGAAAAATCCTTCAAATTTACCAGCGACAAGCTTTGGGAACAATACGGACCCCGCGGTTTCAGCGAGATTCTTTAATCAACGGGCCGACATGCCGAGCGCACACAAAAAAAGGGGCGGATGATATCCGTCCCTTTTATCGTCGGCCGCTTATTCCACCCGGCTTAAAAATGCCCTTGTTCGTTCCGATTTCGGGTTGTTGATCACCTCGCGCGCCGGGCCCTGCTCAACGATAACGCCCTCGTCCATAAAGATGACCCTGTCGGCGGCATCCCGGGCGAAGTTCATTTCATGGGTGACAATCACCATCGTCATTTTTTCAGCCGCGAGGCCGCGTATGGCTTTCAGGATTTCACCCGTCAATTCCGGGTCGAGTGCGGAGGTGGGTTCGTCAAAGAAAAGAATTTGAGGGTTCAGGGCCATGGCGCGCGCGATGGACACCCTTTGCTGCTGCCCGCCGGAAAGCTGACACGGGTAGCTGTCTTCCTTGCCGCTCAAGCCCATTTTGAGAAGAAGCGCACGCGCGGTCTCCCGCGCCCGGTCTTTGTCGAGACCGAGCACACTCATGGGCGCTTCGGTAATGTTTTGCATCACGGAAAGATGAGGGAACAGATTGAAATTCTGAAAGACGAGGCCGCAGTTCAGGCGGATGGCCTTGAGTTGCTTTTTATCGGAATACACGGCTTTGCCGTTTTCGTCGTTGCCCGTCATCGTTTTGCCGTCGACGATGATATCGCCAGAATCCACCGTTTCGAGCATGGTCACGCACCGCAACAGCGTGGACTTGCCCGAGCCCGACGGGCCGATGACCGCGACGGTTTCGCCGCGGCTAACTTCGAGCGAGATGCCTTTGAGAACCGTCTCGCCGCCGAAAGCTTTGTAAAGATTGTTGATGACAAGTAGCTTGCCGCTGCCGTGGCTCACTGTATATCCGTCCTTTCACGGTTTTGCCCGAACCGTTCTTTGCTCAATGATAATAGTCGAGCTTTTTGCCGACAAACGAAAACGCGTTGGAAACGACCGAGTTCATAATCAGATAAAACAACCCCGCGACAAAAATCGGAAGCGTTGAGAAGTTGGTTGACGCGGAGGAGTTTGCCAGGCGGAAGATTTCCATCACGCCGATTGTCTGGGCGAGGGCCGTATCCTTGACAAGGGTCATGAACTCGTTGCCCATGGAAGGCAGGATGTTCTTGACAACCTGCGGCAGTATGATTTTAAAAAAGGTCCTTGATTTCGAAAGGCCCAGGACCGCGGCCGCCTCATGCTGGCCGACGGGCACGGACTGAATGCCGCCGCGGTAAATTTCGGCGAAATACGCGGCGTAGTTGAGCGAAAAAGCGAGGATGGCGGCCCAGAAACGCGGAAGCCCGTGGCCGTAGCCGAACAGCTGGGAAGGCAGAAAATAAAAGAAGATGAGCTGGAGAATCAGAGGCGTGCCCCTCATGATCAACAGATAAAACCGGACGAGAAGCTCGATAAACTTATATTTGGACATCCGCAGCGACGCGAAAAGCAACCCTAGCGGCAGGGAAAAGAGCAATGTCAGAAAAAACACCTCAAGGGTGACCGCCGAGGCTTCGAGCATATTTTTAATGAGAACAACAATCGCTTCTTTGGACATCGGGTACCTCCGGTCGGCTCAAATAAAATCGGCCGCGGGCTTAAGGGTAGAGTCCGCAGCCGACTTGGTTGGTGATCAGTTCTTCGCGCCCGGATTCGCGATATAGTAATCGGCGACCACTTTATCCATCAGCACGGCGTCCGAGCCGCCGCTCTTGAGGTCAAACATAGCGGTGACATTGTCCTTGACTTCAATCGCCGCGCCTCCTTTCAGGCTGTTTTGCACATCGGGATTGCTTTTCAACGCGTCAAGCGCCGAGGAGCCGCCCTGAATCACAAGCGTTTTATCCTTTAGGTCGGCGAGTTTGGTGATACCCGAGTCGGACAGGGTGACGACGACCTGGCTGTTTGTCAGGTAGGTCATGGACATGCACAGAGCCGCCTCGCGTTCGGCGTTCGTCGTGAAGCCGTTCCAGATGCAGTCGATGTTGCCGGAGTTGATTTCCTTCTCCTTCGCGTCCCACGAAATGGGTTGAAGAACAAGCTCGACGCCCATGCGTTTGCAGACTTCCCTCGCGATGTCAATGTCATAACCGACGATCTCGTTTGTCTCGCTGTCCCGATAGCCCATAGGCGGGAACGCGTCGTCAAGGCCGAGGATGAACTTGCCGGCGGTTTTAACCTTGTTGAGGGACTCGTCGGCCGCCGCCGCGCCAACCTTGGAGGCGTTGATGATGTTGACCTCTTCGCCGAACCATTTCTTGTCGATTTCGGCCAGCTTGCCGTCAGTCTTCATCTCGACGAGGATGCGCTCAACCTCGCGGCAAAGCGCGACATCGGCTTTGCGGAAACCGATGGCGTATTCTTCTTCGGCAAGCGCTTCGTCAAGAACGATATAGGCGGGTTCCGGCTTTTTGGTGGTGGCGGTATCGTCGTCGCCGGTGCCGCCGCAGCCGGCCAGGCCGACAGACGCCAGAAGAAGCAGGACTGTGAGAATCACGGTGAATCTTTTCATGATGTACCTCCGTTATTTTTTGCTTGTATGGCATCATATTAGCGCGCTAAATTATTTAACAAAAAGAATATTGTTCGGATTTCGCCACAGAATTACAATAAATTTACAGCGGTGCGCAAAGCACTCCATGGCGAATTTGTGGTGAATTTGTTGTTGACTTTTGACCGTCGATGTGTATAATAATATTTTGCCGGGCGCAAAGCCCGAAATTGAATAGTGCGGAATTGTGTAATGGTAGCACGACAGACTCTGACTCTGTTTGTCTGGGTTCAAATCCTAGTTCCGCAGCCATGGCAGCGGGCGTCCCCTAAAAGGGGATGTCTGTTGCCATTTTTATCGGTAAAGAGGATTTGAACCCTGTTCAACATCCTAGTTCCGCAGCCATGGCAGCGGGCGTCCCCTGAAAGGGGATGTCTGTTGCCATTTTTATCCGCTTTTCTTGACAGTGAAATAGCATACCCGTATACTGGAATTACCATTGACTCGGGGAGGGCTCGTTCTTGGATTTCGGTATTTTTAAAAGGGTTTGGGCTTTGATTACGGGCTTTTTTATGCTCATCGCCTCATTGGGCGGCGGCTTGTTCACCCGGCCGGTGACACCGACGCCGCTTGAAGGCCGCGGCTACACGGACGGCGAGTTGACGGTAACGGCGGACACGAACAAGTTTTTGAACGTTACGGTGCACGGCGCCGGCAAAAACATCTACGAGCCGACAAAGGACAAGGCGGGGTACCGCTACGGGCCAAGTGTTTTTGTCAACGCCGACGGCAGCCTCGACGCCTGGTTCGCCGCGCCCGGCGGCCAGGGCGAATGGGACTGGATCACCTACCGCCATTCTCCCGATGGGGGCGAAAGTTGGACCAACGAGGTTCGCGCGTTGTACCCGACGCCCGATTCCATGGATTTCTACTCCACCTGCGACCCGGGCGCCGTGGAGTTCGGCGGCTACTACTACCTCGGCTACACCTCCACCATTTATGAGCGGGGCGTCTGCAACAACGTGTTCGTCGCCCGCTCGAAAACCCCGCAAGGCCCCTATGAGAAATGGAACGGCAGCGGCTGGGGCGGCAAGCCGGAACCCATCGTGTATTTTGACGAGGACAGCCTTTGCTGGGGCGCGGGCGAGCCGAGCTTTGTGGTCAAAGGCGGCACGCTGTATATCTATTACACCTGGATGAGCCGCGACGCGGCGGGCAACGCGGTCAATCAGACCAGGGTCGCCACCGCCGACGCGCGCGACGAGAACTGGCCGGCCGCCATGGTAAACCGCGGCGTCGCGATGGACCGAAGCGCGATACCCGGCAGCGACTCCGCGGATGTCAAATACATCGAAGATTACGGGAAATTTATTGCCGTTTCGACCTCCGAGAGGCTCGGCGAAAACAGCTATGTATCCATATATGAATCCAACGACGGTCTCACCTTTGCGGAAGTCAACAAACTGAAAACAAACATCTCTTACTATTGCCACAACGCGGGGATTTCCTCGAGGCCGAACGGGCACATCCGGCTGGGCATCGAGCAATACATCGCCTATGCCTACGGCCCGCAATGGGGCGTTTGGGCGACGAGGCTGCAGCCGATTGAAATCGGCCTCGTTGACGAAAAGGACTTTTCGGACGCGGCCAACGCGAACGCAAAAACCGACGTTTTGCCGGCGGAGCCGAAAACTGCCCCGGTATTTTTGGCGCTGACCACTTCCCCCCATTTTTATGAACGCAAAGTATCACAAGGCTGCTTTTTTATCGATTATTATCTGGTGGACACCGATTTCAGGACACACGCTTTGGTATTCGCCAACACAATCCGATATTCGGGCTATGACGAATCCGTCATCCGCATCGAGGGCAGCCGGTGCACGCCGCTCGCCCCCGGCGAAACGAGCGTGACCGCGACCTATTTCAACGGCCTGAGCGTCACCTTTACGGTGTGTGTCCGCGGGGAGGACGAACCAATCGGCCCGGAGAACCCGGCGGTCAAAACCTGGTCGCCGGTACAAAACAGCTACACTTTACAAGCCGGCGGGCATAAGCAAATCCGCGGGATGGCGGTCTATGAGGACAACACATGGTTTGAGCTATACGCACAGGGCGACGGTGTTACCTACGGCGGCTATGACGACGGTTTAATCCGCGTGTCGGCGGACGGCATCGTGACGGCGGCCGGCGGCGGCAAAGGCAATACGGTTGTTACGGTCAGCTGCGGCGGGATGAGTTTTACCGTCGGGGTGAGGGTTGAGTAATTAACAATCGCGTTTACTCATATGAGTAATTCAACCATACATATAGAATTGGGAGGTGTCCGTTATGGCCTGTGAAAGCAAAATGAAAGACTCATGCCCCTGCACGGCGACCTGTTCCCGCCACGGCAAATGCTGCGAGTGCGTGGCGAACCACGCGCCCGACGAGTTCCCGGCGTGTTTTTTCTCGAAAGAAGCCGAGAAGAAATACGACCGGAGTTTTGAGATGCTGGTGAAGGACAGGAAATAATTATGATTAATGGGCAAAGACGCCCGCCCCGGTACGCCGGCAGCGAATTCGCGGACCTGATGAAACACGACGGCGGGCTGCTGCACGCCGTGGGCGCGTCGAACTACCAGGTGATGAGGGCCAACCGAAGCCGGCCGGAAGACGCCGACGGTTTCGGCAACACTTACAACCACGCGCCGATGCTGACCTATTGGCGCGGCGATTTCTATTTGGAATACCTGTCGAACCCCATCAGCGAGCATACGGGCGGCGGGCAGTCGTTCCTCGTCCGGTCGAAGGACGGCATGCACTGGGAAAAGCCGCAGGTCTCCTTCCCGGTCATCACGATTCCCGCCGGGATTTACGAATGCGCGGACGGGACGACCGTCGAGGTGGAGCGGGACAAGCCCGGCTTCATGCACCAGCGCATGGGGTTTTACCACACGAAGGACGACCGCCTGCTCGTCAGCGGCTTTTACGGCCACGCGCCGCACCATGACATCTGCCCATGGCGCAACTTCGGCGTGGGCCGGGTCGTGCGCGAGGTATTCGAGGACGGCTCGATGGGCGATATCCATTTCATCCGCTACCTTGATTATTCCGGCTGGACGGAAGAGCGCCTCCCCTTCCCGTATTACAAACGCGCGGCGGATAAGAGCTTTGTCGACGCCTGTGACGAACTGCTCGCCGACCGCTTTGTCACCGAGCAGTGGACGGAGGAACACGGCCCGCTCGACGAAACCATCGGCCTGAAAATCCGGAAGGACGAGGCGGACGGCGGGACGTCACCGAACACCCCGTTTGAGTCGGCCTCAAGTTTTTGTTGGTACCATATCGACGGCGATACGGTCGCGGCGCTTTGGAAGCAGGGCAAGGCCGGCGTCAGTTTCGACGGCGGCCTGAATTGGGATATCCGCTATGAGCCGACCTTCGTGACCTCCGGCGCGAAAGCCTGGGGGCAGAAGACCGAAGACGGCAAATTCGCGATCTGCTACGACAACAGCCTGTCGAGCGAGCACCGCTATCCGCTCGTCGTGGTCACATCGGAAGACGGCATACGGTTCGACGACATGGCCTGCGTTTTCGGCGAGCTGCCGCCAAGGCGCTATGAGGGTACTTATAAAGATTTCGGGCCGCAGTATATCCGCGGCATCTGCGAGGGGCACCAAGAGTACCCGAAGGGCGCCTTTTGGATCTGCCACAGCGTCAACAAAGAGGATATCGCTGTTTCGAGAATACCGGTGCCGGTGAGAAGAAGCGTGACGCAGCCCGTCCATGACCGCTTTGATGACTGCAAGGACGGATATATCAAGGATTGGAACATCTACAGCACCAAATGGTCGCCCGTCGCGTTGGCCGAGATCGGCGGCCGGGCCTGCGTCCGGATTGCCGACAAAGACCCGTGCGACTACGCGCGGGCGATGCGGATTTTCCCGCGCGGCGAAAGGGTGAAGGTTTCGCTGGATGTCATGGCCGCCGGTCTTTTCAAAGACGACCTGGAAATTGAACTGGCCGATAAGACGGGAACCCCCGCCTGCCGGGTTCTGCTCGGCGGGGGTCGGCTGAAGGTCCGCTACGGTTCGAACGCGCATAAGGCGTTCCCGTGCGCCGCGGGCGTTTGGCACCGTCTGGAAATCCGGCTCGACTGCCCGAACAACGAATACACCGTCACATGGGACGGCAAAGAGTTCCGCAGCGGCTTCTGCCGGCCGGTCTGCAAGACCAACGATGTCGAGCGGCTGATTATCAGGACGAAGGCGAGACGGTACCTGCCAAATGCCGAGATTTACCCCGAAACGCCGGATTTGGAGGGCGCCGGCGAGCCGGTCGATGAGCGGGTGTATTATTTCACCGATGTCAACACCGAAAAGCTGTAAAGCGCAAAGCAAGGGGGCGAACAAACCGTTCGCCCCCTGAAAGTTTTCTATGCTTTTCGTCAGACCTTCGCGCCGCAGTCGCCGCAGAACTTCGCGCCGGGCTGCAATTGAGCGCCGCAGCCGGGGCATACCGTCTGTTTCGGCGCCGCCATGGGCGAGCCGCACTCGTTGCAGAACTTCACGCCCTGCGCGTTTTCCTTGCCGCAGGAGGGGCATTTGTTCAGCGCCATGGAAGCGCCGCAGTTGTTGCAGAACTTGCCCGCGCCGGCGGGTTTGCCGCAGGAGCGGCAGACGGTGGTTTTGCTTTCGATTTTGTCGTTCCAGACGGTCGTGGTTTCGGAAGCCTCGTCGATGTTGCGCTTCATAGCCTCCGCTTTCGCCTTGGCGACATAAATCTCCTGCCTCGGGGCGCACTCAACGCACAGGCCTTCGTCCTCGTTCAAATCGGATTGGCATACCCATAGATGACAGGAATGGCAGCGGTGGAAATGGCGCTTCGCTTCCTCCTGCGCCTGCTCAAACGCTTTCTCGTGCGCTTTCTGCCAATCGGGGGTCATGCCGTCGAAGCGCTCGGACAGGATGCTGCCGCCGCGCTCAATAGAATATCCGAGGTTGCCCAGCCTGCCGCCGACGAGGTTGCCGAGGATGCCGGCTCCCTGCGCGAGGCCGCGAAGGCCCCTGCCCTTTTTAAAATCATCGTTTTCGATGAAGCTGCTTTTAAAGCCGTCGTTGCAGATATCACAGTAAAAAGTAAACTGATAACCGGCTTCGGTCGAATTGTCCTCATAATTTCTGGTAAAAGCTGTTAACATTCGCGAACACTCCTCCTTACTGAGCTATTTTGGTACCGCAGCCGCCGCAGAATCGCGTACCGGCCGGATTTTCCGCCCCGCAGTTCGGGCAAAAAGCCTTCACGATACCGAGCTTCGCGCCGCATTCCTGACAGAACTTCACGCCGTCCGGATTTCTTGTTCCGCAATCGGGGCAGGTGTATTTTTGCTCTTCCTCCTTCTCGGCTTTGTCTTTCGCGTCCTTTTCCTCAAGGGCGGTTTTCAATTTGCCTTCCGCCGCGGCGAGGTTGGTTTGCACAAGTTTGAGTTGTTCGCCGAGTTCGCCGAAACGGGCGATGCCACCTTCCGCGATGGCTTTTTGACCGATTTGCGCGAGCAGCTGCGTTTCCTGTTTTTTTAAGTCATCGACTTCCGATTGCACGTTGAACATTTTGACCTCGGGGTCGTCCTGAGGCATGAAGCCCGACAGCCCCTTCATCAAACCGCCGAGCCCGCCTAAAAAATCACCTGGCAAGTTGACACTCACTCCTTTCGATTATGATAATAATATAGCACCAAAGTACGAAATATTATTTATAAATTGAAATTATAAGCGCTCAAAAATTCGAATTTTGTCAATCCTGCGTACCATGATTTGGCAATTTGAACAACTGACGCGAGCGATTACAGTCGTCATATGTGAAATATATAATGCTAATATTTCATCAAAAGGTCGATTTTTTGAAAATAAGGTGTTATTTTTCATTTTTTCTCAACATTTTGCTTGCAATGGACCGATAAATTGTGTAATATGTATACGATCAGCTTGCAAAATTGTGAAAAATATCTATGGAGCCTTTCCATGTAAGGAGAAATGTTATGTCGAACAAGCTTTTTCAGGGAGTTATCCATCAGATGCGTGACGCCGTCGGCCGGACCATCGGCGTTATCGACGACACGGGTACGATAATCTCCTGCAGCGAGCTTGGGAAAATCGGAGAAACCGTACCGGCGGCTGTGGAAGTGTTTTCGAGGAACGACAGTTTCTATTCCCAGGGGTACACCTACAAAACCTTCGGCAACACAGTCCACGCGGAGTATGCCGTGTTTATCGACGGCAAAGACGAGCTGACAAACCGTTATGTGGAAATCAGCTGTGTCGCGCTGGCCAACATCAAACAGCTTTATGACGAAAAGTACGACCGGGGCAATTTTATTAAAAATGTCATTCTCGACAACATACTGCCGGGCGACATCTATCTGAAGGCCCGTGAGCTTCGCTTCAACAACGAGGTGTCGCGGGTGATTCTGCTTATTCGCGTACTCGACCACAACGATATTTCGGTTTTTGATGTCGTCCAAAACCTTTTCCCGGACAAGAAGAAGGATTTTGTCATCAGCATCAACGAGTCGGACATCGCCCTCGTCAAGGAAGTGCGCGCCAATGTGGAGTCAACCGATTTGGAGAAGCTCGCGCGTTCCATCCTCGACTCCTTGAGCACGGAATTGTACGCCCACGCGGTTGTCGGCATCGGCAAAACGGTGTCGAGCATGAAGGAGCTCGCGCATTCGTTCAAAGAAGCGCAGGTGGCCCTCGAGGTCGGCAAGGTGTTCGACACCGAAAAAACCATCATCAGCTTCAACAACCTCGGCATCGCCAGGCTGATTTACCAGCTGCCAACAACGCTTTGTGACATGTTCCTGCGAGAGGTTTTCAAACGGGGCTCCATTGAAAGCCTCGACCAGGAGACGCTGTTCACCATCCAGAAGTTTTTTGAGAACAACCTCAATGTGTCGGAGACATCGCGCAAGCTGTTCGTCCACCGCAACACACTCGTTTACCGCCTTGAAAAAATCAAAAAACTCATGGGGCTCGACCTGCGCGAGTTCGACGACGCCATTACATTCAAAGTGGCGCTGATGGTCAAGAAATATCTTGACGCCAAACCCGTACGATATTAAGGATTGATTAAACGCGATGATTGATTTTAAAAATGTCTCGAAGGTTTATGCCAACGGGACTCAAGCCCTTAAGGATGTCAGCATCCACATCGACCCCGGCGAGTTCGTGTTTGTCGTCGGCGCCTCGGGAGCCGGCAAAAGCACGTTTCTCAAGCTCATCATCCGGGAAGAAGTTTCGACGCACGGCACAATTAGGATCAAGAAGTACAATCTCAATGAACTGTCAAAACGGGACATTCCGTTTTTACGGCGGACGATGGGTATTGTTTTTCAGGACTTCCGCCTGATTCCCAACATGAACGTTTACGACAACGTCGCGTTCGCGATGCGGGTGATCGGGGCGAGGGAAAAGAAAATCCGAAAAAGAGTCCCCTATGTCATCAGCCTTGTCGGCCTGTCTTCGAAAGCGCGCTGCAAACCGGCGGAGCTTTCCGGCGGCGAGCAGCAGCGAGTCGCGTTGGCGCGCGCTTTGGCGAACAACGCCGACATCATCATCGCCGACGAGCCGACCGGCAACGTCGACCCGCAAATGTCCTTTGAGATTGTCGAACTGCTCATGCGCCTCAACGAGGCCGGCACAACCGTCATTATGGTCACCCACGAGCACAACCTCGTGCGCAGTTTTGACAAACGGGTGATTATTCTTGAGAACGGCTGCGTCGTCTCGGACGGCGCGCCTTTGACCGGCGGCGCCGCGAACGCCTCCCACGGCCATCTTGAACCGATGCCGAAGGACGCGACGGAAAGGTACAACCGGCGGGAGACCGGCTACACCGATATTCCGCTGCAAACGGACGACGGCGAACCGAAGGAGGGTGAGGCGAGATGAGGGGCGGAGGAAGCATTGGCTACCTGACCAAGGAAGGGTTTCGCAACGTCTATGTCAACAGGCTGATGAGCATCGCCTCCATATCGGTGTTGTTCAGCTGCCTGATTATGATAGGAACCGCGTTTTTGATGCTCGTCAATATTGATTATTTTATCAGCGGCATCGAGGAGCAAAATGTCATCCTGGTCTTTATCAAAGACGAGGCGAGCCAATTGCAGGCCGAAGAACTCGGCGAGGACATCCGCGCGTTGAGCAACGTCAAAAACTGCGTGTTCGTGCCGAAGGAAGAGGCGTTCCGGCAGCAACTCGAGGAGCTCGGCGACTCGGCGTACCTTTTTGAGGGCATGGAAAAGAATCCGCTGCCCGACGCGTTCAAAGTCACGATTAAGGATATGGAACAGTTCGACGCGACGGTTCAAAAGCTCAACAGCATTGACAATGTGCTTCGCGTGCGCGACAACGGCGATTTGGCCTCGAAGCTCGCGTTGCTCCGGCGGGCGGTTTCGGTTATCAGCATCGGTATCATCTCGCTGCTGCTGGTCGTTTCGTTGTTTATCATCGCCAACACCGTGCGTATCACCATGTTCAGCCGCCGGCTTGAAATCAGCATTATGAAAAGCGTTGGCGCGACAAACTGGTTTGTCCGCTGGCCGTTCATGCTTGAGGGCATGATACTCGGGGCGGTTTCGGGCATACTCGCCACGCTCGCGGTGTGGGGCGTTTACCGCGCCGTCGTCGGCGCGTTCGCGAATCTGCTGACGAGTTTCGGGCGAAGCGGCGCCCTTCCGTTTAAAAACTACGCGTTCCTTCTGCTGCTGAGCTTTTTGGCAATCGGCATCGCGGCGGGGGCGTTGGGAAGCTTCACATCCATCGGCAAATATTTGAAAGAACAGGAGAGTGCGGGCATTGAGGAATAGGAAAAGGTCTTTCGGTTTGAAGTTGGCGTCGGTTATTCTCAGCGCCGCTCTGATTTTTTCGGCGGGCGCCCTGCCCGGAGCAAACGCGAAGACGCTTGATGAGCTGCGCGACGAATACGAGCGCCTCGAGCAGCAAATCAAAGAAAATGAGAAAAAGCTCAATATCGTTTCCGCGGATAAAAACGAGCAGGAAGCGAAGCTGGCGAATATCAACAGCCAATTAAACGATTTGGACAGCCAGATGAGCATCATCAACTCACGCATGGGCATTCTCAACAGCGACATCGGCGCGCTCAACGCGCAAATCGCCGAATACGAAAAGGGAATCCTTGAGCTCGACGGGCAAATTCAAACGGCACAGAACACCATCGCGCAAAAAGAAAAGGATATGGCGGCCACAATGGATAAGCTGTGCGAACGGCTGAGGGCTTCGTACATATCGGGCAACGGCTCGGAGCTTGAGATACTGCTGAGTTCCGGTGACTTGTCGGCTTTTTTGACAAGGAGTGAAATGCTCCGGCAGGTAGCCGACAGCGACAGCCTTCTCATCGAAGGCCTCAAAGCGGACAAACGCGCGCTTGAGAAGCTGTCGGCAAAGCTGGACGAGGACAAAGAAGAGCTTCAAAGCAAAAAAGCTTTGCTGGCAAAAGACCGCGAGGACGCGCTTGCCAAAAAAGCCGATGTGCAGAAAAGCGCGGATGAGCTCGGCGCCAAGCAGCAGCAGGCCAACGACAAATACAAAAGCGTCGAGGAAATCATCAACAGCCTGGATAAAAGCAGCGAGGCGTACAAGAAACAAATCCGTAAATTTGAGGAAGAGCAGCGAAAAGCCGACGCGGCTATCGATGAATACATCCGAAAGTACGGCTCGAACACGGGAGACAAACCGGACCCGGAAAACGACGGCGCGATGGCTTGGCCGGTGCCGTATGCAAACTCCTATATCTCGGCCAACTTCGGCTATTATGACCCGTGGAAAACGGGCACGCAAACCATGCATTGGGGCATCGATATCTGCGTCAGCGGCGGTTCCTACGGCAAGCGCATCGTCGCCGCGCAGGGCGGTGAAGTCATACTGTCCGGCTGGAACGGCGGCTTTGGCAACAACATCGTCATCGACCACGGCGGCGGGCTTTCGACGCGTTACGCCCACTGCAGCTCGCTGCTCGCGGGTGTCGGCAAGACCGTTGAAAAAGGCGAAACCATCGCCTATATCGGCTCGACGGGCAACTCCACCGGCCCGCACCTTCACTTTGAAGTCCGCATCAAAAACGGGAACACCGTAACAAGGGTCAACCCGCTCAACTATGTGTCGAGACCGTAACATCATAAAGGAACAAAAAGGCTGACATGAACAAAAAAATCTCTTTGGGGCTGGCAATCTCTCTTATCCTCATCAGCGCGACAGCGAGTTTCGCCGTAACGATGACCTATTCGCAGCGGATCTATAACCGCTTAATTCCGTCGTTTTCCAGCCGGACCGCGATGTATTCCGCTATCGCTGAATTGGACGAGCTCATACGCCGCGAGTATTACGGGGAAATCGACCAGAACAGCCTCAACGCGAAGCTCGCCGACGGCTATGTCCGCGGGCTTGGCGACATTTCGAGTTTCTATATGACAGCGCCGCAATATCTTGAATACTCGGAAAGAATCCTGGGCAAACTGCCCGGTGTCGGAATCACGGTGGAGCCCAACCCGCTCACCGGTTTTCTAACCGTGACCGAGATGTTCCCCGATTCCCCCGCCGCGGCGGAGGGGCTTGAAAAGTTTGACGAAATCATTAAAATCGGCAACGACACCGTTACCAAAGAAAACAGCGCCGCCATGGCCGGAAAACTCAGCGGCAAGGAACTCAGCTCCGTCAGCCTCACCTACCGCCGGGACGGGAATGACAAGGCAATCAGCGTGCTCATCGGCTACGAGGCGAAAAGCGTGGCGTATGAGCGTGTCGGCGAATTCGGCTATGTGAAGATCACGGCTTTTTATGAAAACACGCTCGAGCAGTTTGACAAGGCCATCGCCGAGCTTCTCAAACAGGGGGCTAAAAGTTTTATTTTTGATGTCCGCAACACGACGGAGGGCACCATAGAATACGCGGCGAATGTTCTCGACCGGCTTGTCCCCTCCCCGACCGAAGGCGAGCAGGCGTTGGCGAAAGCGTATGACAAAAACGGAAAGGTGATCGAAACCTACCAATCCGACGCCAACGATATGACACAAAAAATGGTTGTTCTGATAAACGCGAAAACCGCCGGAGGCGCCGAACTGTTTGCCTGCGACCTGCGGGATTTCGGCAAGGCGGACCTTATCGGCGGCAAGACGAAAGGCAACGGCAAACTTCAGAAGGTTTACCCGCTTGACGACGGCAGCGCGGTTATGCTCACGGTGGCGGTGCTCAAGCCCTACTCGGGCAGGGTCTACGACGGCGCGGGAATCGAGCCGGACTTCGAGGTATCTTTGACCGCCGAACAGGAAAAAAGCCCCGGCATGCCGAAACTTGAGGACGACGCGCAGTTTCAAGCCGCTTACAATTGGCTTTCGGAAGGATGAGTCAATGAAAACCGTGGATTTAGTCGTTCCCTGCTACAACGAAAGCGAAGTTTTACCGCTGTTTTACCGCGAGACAAGCGAAGTCATCAAACGCTGCGCGGACTATTCGTTCCGTTATATTTTTGTCAACGACGGCAGCCGGGACGCGACCGGTCAGGTGATTGAAAAGCTCGCCGAACACGACGAGCGTGTGAAATACATCTCGTTTTCCCGCAACTTCGGCAAGGAGGCCGCCATGCTCGCGGGGTTGAAATACTCCTCGGGCGACTTTGTCGCCCTTATCGACGCGGATTTGCAGCATTCGCCGGAACTCCTTGTCGACATGCTCGCGGCCGTCGAGGACGGCTTCGATGTCGCGGCCGCGCGGCGAATTGACCGCGAGGGCGAAAAGAAGGTCACCAGCGCGTTCTCGAAACTGTTTTATAAGCTCAGCGACAAAATGAGCGATGTGAAAATCGCGCACGGCGCGCAGGATTTCCGCGTGATGAAGCGCAAGGTGGTCGACGCGATTGTGTCGCTGCCCGAATACAGCCGCTTTTCCAAAGGCATCTTCAGCTGGGTCGGCTTCAACACCAAGTGGTTTGAGCACGAGAACCGGGAACGCGCCGCCGGCACGACGAAGTGGTCGCTGATCAAACTGCTGCGCTACGCCATCGACGGTATCCTCGCGTTTTCGGCCGTGCCGCTGAAAATCGCGCTGTTCACCGGCTCCGTGTTCAGCGTCGCGGGCATCCTTTACGCACTGTACATCATTATCCGCACGCTCATCAAAGGCGCGGATGTGCCGGGCTTCCCCTCGCTGATTTCCGCCATTTTCGTCATCGGCGGGCTCATTCTGCTCTCTTTGGGCGTCATCGGGGAATACCTCGCGCGGATTTATATGGAAGTAAAACACCGGCCGGTTTTCATCATCGACAAGACGAACATCACGCCGGAAGATTGAAGACCCCTCAGTCAGCTAAAGGTGACAGCTCCGTTTATCTACCTCTCAGTCACCTTACGGTGACAGCTCCCCTACCATAGGGGAGCCAAGAATGGTTCGTACAGCAGCAACTTTAGCCGTCATAATTGGCGGCGTTATTTTGCTTATCCAATCTTTTTCCTGATGGCACTGGTTAGCGGCAAACTGTCTCTTTGAAGTGAATTTAATAGTGAGGTGTGCCTATGGATTTGTTATTGAATAGTGTTTTGAATCTCACGAAGGTGGAGATTGACAACAGCAAGATTGAATTTAATATGCAGGCCGGTAGCGGCGGTCAGCCGTTTCTTGATAGATGGCTCAAACACAGCGATGCAGAGAAAATGACCGGAACTTGCACTGACTGTTCTTATTGGGGATGGTACGGTAAACAGCGCTCCTTGAGTATTTTGGTCTGTCTTATGACCCTATAAAAATATTGGAGCGTGAGCAATACTGGAAGATGTGCTTGGATACCATTAAGAATGGCTATAACGATAATTAAGGTGGTGAAAAAAGATGCAAATAGCTTTAATATCCTGTAGCAAAGAGAAGAAGAATTACCCGTGTCCCGCCCATGAACTCTATTCCGCCAGTGCTCTTTTCTCGCTCTCATATCAATACGCCCAAAACCACGCTGACAAGATTTATATCCTATCTTCGAAATACGGGTTAGTTGCCGAAGACCACATCCTTGAGCCTTACGATCAGACACTGAAAGAGATGGGACGTAAGCAGCAGTTGTCATGGGCGAATCGTGTGTTGCGAGCTTTACAGAAGGAATGTGATATCGAGTCTGACAGGTTCATTCTTCTTGCCGGAAACACTTATTGCAGGGATTTGGTTCAGCATCTGTCGAATCACAGTCTGCCTTTGGCTGGGCTACGTATGGGAGAACGCATGGCATACTTAAAAAAACTTCTGAATGATTCAACAGAGCACATCCCGAATACGATGTGTGACCGCTTGCATAAGCTGTTTTGTTCAATGCCCCGTTATACCTGGGAACAGATCCGAGAGGTTCCGTTTACCAACGGGATTTACATAATCTTTGAAAAGGGTGAGCAGTATCACGGAATGGAGCGTATTGTCCGGGTGGGAACGCACACTTCTTCTGACCGTTTGAAAACTCGGTTGTCAGACCATTTTGTTAATGAAAATCATGATGGCAGCATTTTCAGAAAGAACATGGGTAAGGCTATTTTAAATGCTCACCGTGATCCATACCTAGCAAACTGGACAATAGACACATCTAAACCTGAAAATCGTGCTTATTTGGATGTTGATAAAAATGCAGACACAGAGCGTAGGGTCAGCAAATTCCTGCGGGAGAATTTCACCTTTACCGTTTTCCAAGTGGCGGACAAGGTTGAGCGCCTTAGAATGGAAGAGGCTATTATTGCTGCGTTGAATGCAGAACCGGAATTTATGCCAAGTCCGAAATGGTCCGGGCGTTACAGTCCCGAACAAGAAATCCGTGAAAGTGGTCTGTGGCTGAAACGCGGATTGAACGGAAAACCGTTAACCGAAGAGGAGTTTAGCAGATTGTTAGAATTGTGTGGGCAAAGACCGCAAATCACAAAAGCGGAAACTTCTCATCCAACCACGTATACAATCCAAACACCGGCTGCCAAAGTGCCTGGGCAATCTTGCGGTAAATATGCTCCTTTGTTGCAATTCCTGCAAAGACAAACAGCGCAGCGGGTAATTATGACGTATGCTGAAATAGAAGGTATCTTGGGATTCAAACTACCAAACAGCGCATATAATTACACGATGTGGTGGAATCCAAAGGGTCACCCTCATTGCCAAGCATGGCTACAAGCAGGATTTAATGTGGCGGATGTTGCTGAGAGCATTCGTACTAAGATAGTCATCTTTGAACGCGCATAATATCGAATATTGAAAAAACTCCTCCGACGGAGGAGAATCTTAAAAGCCGGTAAGCTTTTACGTTTTATGCGCTTACGGCGGGAGCAAGCCCACGCCCTACTCTGCGATGGGTTTTGCCCTCTGCCGGGATTTTACGTTTGCGGCGGGAGCAAGCCCCCGCCCTACCCGTGCGTTGAAGCCCCCGGCGGTCTTTGACCGCCACCCCCTTTGGAAAAGAGGGCTTTTCAGCGGAGCGGCCTTCACGCGAATTTGCCGCGCAGCTCGACGACCTTGCCGATAATCGAAACGGGCAGGGCGTCGATTTCTTTATTCATATAGACCGTGGGCTCGTAGGCGCTGTTGAGGGGCATCAGCATAATGCCGGAGCCCGTTTTGATGATCTTTTTGACGGTGGCGTCCAAACCGTTGACGAGGACGACGGCGATGTCGCCGTTGTCGACATCCGTCTGGCGGCGGACGATGACGACATCCCCGGGGCAGAAGCGGGGCATCATGCTCTCCCCGGTGATTTTCAGCCCGAAGTGTTCGCCGAGGGCGGCGGTTTCGGGCGTGATTTCCTCATAATCAATGATTTCCTCAATCGCCTCGAGCGGGATACCGGCGCGGACATAGCCCAACACGGGCACCAGATGCCGTTTAACCGCCTCGCCCGCCGTGCCGAGAATCTGGTCGGCGGAAACCCCGAGGGTCTCCGCGAGGCGTCGAAGGCTTTCGGCGTCGGGGGTGGTCCTCCCCTTCTCCCATTGGCTGACGGCCGTCTGGTGAACGCCGCAGACCTCCGCGAGCTCCGTCTGTGACAGGCCTTTCTTCAGCCGCAGTTCCCGGATGATGCTCATCGTCAACACTCCCCTGTTCTTTTCGCCTATATTATGAGTTATACTATTAGATTTGTCAACATTTATTTTATTCTATGATTTTTAGTCTTGACAGACGCGGTTTTTCGCTCTATAATAAGAGTGTGTCTATTAATTCCTGATTTTCGGAGGCCTGATGATTACGGAGTATATTGAGGCGGGTTCCTACCCCACGCCCGAGGAAGCCCTGGCGGCGCAAAAGGCCTGCTGCGGCCGGGTATGCAGCCTGTGCGAGTCACCCGCGGAGTATGCCTGGCGAAGGCGGACGGTCGACCTCGGCGCGCTCGCGCTTGAAGCCGTCGAGTCGGATTTGAGCGAAAAGGAGCGCGGCGCTCTCGTAAAACACCTGTTCGAGGGGATGACGCTCACCGCTATCGCCGCTGAAAGCGGCCGGTCGGTCAGCGGCATTTCAAGAACGCTGGCAAGAGCGAAAAGAAAGCTTGAGGACGTGTTGAAATACGCGGTGAAATACCAGTATAACCTCGAGCATGTCCCGTTTTTGCCCCTCGCCGTGCGCAAGGCGCTCGCGGCCGCCGCGGCGTCGAGGGTGAGCGCGGGAAGTTTCGGCGAACGGCTGCGCGCGTTGAGAAATGCCGAAAACATCCCCGCCGTGGCGCTGGCCGAAGCGGCCGGGTTCACGCCGAAGCGGCTGCTGTCGCTGGAGGCGGGCAAAGCGGCGCCCGGCGCGGCGGAAATCGTCCGGCTCGCCGCGTTTTTTGAAAGAAGCACGGATTACTTATTATACGGAGGTTAAACATGGAGAAACGAAGGACCCTCAGCGAACTCGCCGACGACTACCTCGAGGCGGCCGAGCTGCAAACCCGCCTCATCGGCGCCAACCGCGAAAAACTCAGCCTGAGCCGTAAAAAGCGCGACCGGCTTGAAGAACTGCGGCTGAAACGCCTGCTGTGCCTGCTTTACCGCCAGAGGCGCGAGGTGCTAGAAATCGCCGCCGTGCTGAAAAACTACTATCAATTCAGCTCGCCGGCCACCCGGAAAGAGGCGGGCGTGGTATGAGGGATATCCGGGTTACTCTGCAACCGGACGGCGCGGCGGCGGTCGAGGGGTTTTCCGGTTACGCCGGGGAGCACAACGCCACTCGATTGCTCATCGAACTCAACGAGGAACTGTCGGACGCCGGGATTTGCTTTCACACGCTGTGCTTTGACTTGTACGGCTTGGGCCGCAAGGCGGTCAGCGGCAACATATACGCAGGTGAGGGCGGCAGCGCGTACCGGCAGGGACTGACGCTGGTATTTGAACTGCCGGAAGCCCTGACAAGCGGCGGCGAGCTGCTGTGCCAGGTGGAGGGGCATCGAACGCAGAACGGCCGGACGCTGTCGGTGGTGAAGTCCGCCGTTTTCACGCTGCCGTTTGAGCCGTCCCTGACGGGCGACGGGACGGACTTCGACGACGGCTGCGATTGGCTTGCGCGGCTGTTCGCGGCGCTCGACGCTTTACGGAACGAGACGGCCGGCCTGGTCATCTGCTCCCCCAGGGAGTACGCCGCGCTGCCGGTGAAAGACGCGCGCGTGTTTTACCCGGATTTTGGCAGGGAACCAAGACCGTCAACGGCATGACCGTCACGATAAGCGGCGGGCACATCATCATCAACGGAACGAAGACGACGGCGGATTACGCTGCCGGCTCGGGGTATTATACCGACAATGTCAGCGACGTGTTCAACGCCGACACAAGCGCCGCGTGGCATACCTTTTCGGCGGGCGACAGTATACGGCTGACAGTCAGCGGGTATTCGGGCAGCTGCACGGACGCCTCGGCCAACGCGATGTGCCAGCTTCGGGACATGAATAACGCTGTGATTTTTGGATCGGGGTGGAACGCGCCGAACGGCACATTTGACTACACTTTCCCGGCGAACCGCGCTGTGAGAGGGCTGTTCTTTTATTTGGGAGCCGGCAAAACAGCGGTGAACGCGGCGTTTGACGCGGCTTTTTGGGTCAACGGTATTCAATGGATTTGAGTTTGGAGAGCGGAGTAATGGCTCCCTCAGACGAGGGAGCTGTCGAGCGAAGCGAGACTGAGGGAGGGAGAACACAACCATGGCAAAGAGATTGTACTTAGGCGATTTGGAAGTTCAAACGGGCGGCAGCCACGGGGAAGCGCCCGCCGAGACATCGCGTTTCGCCGGCAAGACGCTGCTGGTGAGCGGCGACAGTATCACGGAGAAAAACTTCCGGTCGGCGCTGAACTGGCACGATTATTTGAGGGATTGGCTGGGACTCAGCGCGGTGATCAACGACGGCAAGTCGGGCACCGGCCTGACGCGAACCTACGGCTCGTCGCTATGCATCCTCGACCGGATGGACTCCTGGCCGGCGCAGGCGGACATCGTGCTGGTGATGGCGTCGATGAACGACGGCGGAGGCAACAACGAAGCCCTGCCATTGGGCGCCCTTTCGGACACGGGGCGGGGCGTTTCCTACTTCGCAGATTGCAAGGCCGCGGTTGAGGAACTGGCCGGCCGGTACCCCGGCAAGCCGTTCGGGTTCATTACGGCGCCGCCGCGGGGAACCGTTATGGCGAGGGGGCCGGGTTTCGGGCCGGGCGGCTGGTACCATGACTGGGCTTTGGCGCTCGCGGAGGTTTGCGCGCGCTATTCCGTCCCCTGCTTTGATCTGTACCACAACAGCGGGCTGCGGCCCTGGGTCGACGCGGACAACGCCATGTACTTTTCTTGCCCGGCTGCTCCGCAGGGCGACGGCACACATCCGAACGCGGGCGGGCATATGATTATAGCGAACCGAATTGTGACTTTTTTTAAACAATATCTATAGGAGGGCGAGTGAATGAGCAAAACGGTGGTCATTGACCCCGGACACGGCGGCAAGGACAAAGGGGCTGTCAACGGGAATCTGTATGAGAGCGACCTCAACCTGAAAGCCGCGCTCGCGGCAAGGGATTATCTTTCAAACTATGACGTCAACGTCATTATGACCCGCATTGAAGACACAGGCATTTCGATTGCCGGGCGGACGGCTTTGGCGAAAAACAACAACGCCGACGCGAGCGTCTCCATTCACCACAACGCGGGCGGTGGTGACGGCGCGGAGGTTTTTTATTGGCACACGGATAATGAGGCGAAAAAACTCGCGGAAATGGTCCTGCGGCGGCTGCTCGAAACCGGCCAGAACAGCCGCGGCGTCAAAGAGTCACTCCCGGGCCCTTACAACTTCGGGATGTGCCGCATCAACGCGGCCAACGGCATACCGGCCGTTTTGGGCGAATACGCTTTTTTGGACAACGAGAATGACCGCAAGATGATCGACAGCGACGCGAAGCTGAAAGCGGAAGGAGAAGCATACGGAAAAGCCATCGTGGATTTTTTGGGCCTCGAGAAAAGGCAGCCCACCGCGAAGCCCGTGAACGGCAGCACGGTCTTTTTCGCCGGGGGATACCACTTCCCGAACGCGGCGGCCGAGGCGCCGACCGGCGAGAAGCGGTCGGCGGGCAACGCCAAACTGACCGCTTCCGCCCCGGGAAAACCGCACCCTTACCATCTCATCGGCGTCCCCGGCGGGTCGAATGTCTACGGTTGGGTGGACGCGGCGAAAATCAACCCGGAAGAAGACAAGCCGATCGCGGCCGGGGATGTTCTCCGCCTTGCCTCGACGCCGCTGTATTTTTCGGCGTACACAAAAAATCCGTCGTCAAGAATCAACGGCACTTATTGGATTTACGACGGGCAACCCGTCCGGGGACGCTACCGCGTCACCAACCGCGCGGACAGAGTGAATAAGAAGCCGGCCACGCTCAATGTTACGGGCTGGATTGACAAAGGAGACGCTTACAGTGGCCGTATATAACAGGATGGAACACCGGTTGAGCCGAACCGAAGGCGAAGTGAAAATCCTGTCCGACCGGATAAACGACTTCGCGGTTTCACAGGCCGCGGCGAACACCAAGCTTGACAGCCTTCTGCAGACTGTCGGCGATTTGAAGGGCGTTGTCAACCGCGTCAAGGACAGACCGGCGGCGTTGTGGGAAAAGCTTGTTTCCGGCGCCGTGGGAGCGGTCGCGGCCGGAACCGCCGCCGCGCTGATGGGAAGATCTTGACGTCCGGTAATAGGGCGCGCATACCGGAAACCGAAAACACACGCGCGGTGAAAGGAGATTCTTATGGATATCTTGTCTTTTATCATGGATAAAGGCCTCGTTTTAATCCCTTCCCTGAACATCATCGGTATGATTATCAAAAATATTGAAAAGATACCGAACAAATACATACCGCTGATTCTGCTGCCGCTGGGCATAGCGGGCGCCTTTGGCCTGATGGGCGTTTCGGTCGGCTCGGCGGTGCAGGGCGTGCTCTTAACGGGGGCGGCCGTTTACGGCAACCAGGTTGTCAAGCAGATGAAAAAGACAGAATGAAGACAGAATGAAGACAAAACAATTGCATAATCCGTCGTTTTATACTAAACTATAGGTAAGTATTTGGATAAAACGCGGGAGGGCCGCCGATGGAGAAAATCAAGGTTTCTGTAATCGTTCCCGTTTTCAATATGGAAAAGTATCTCGCGCAGACACTGGAATCCTTGAAGAAGCAAAGCCTGAAAGCGCTCGAGGTCATTGTTGTCGACGACACCTCGACGGACTCGACCCCCGCGATCATCGATAGATACTGCAAAACCTGCCCGGGGTTCACCTCGATAACCCTGCCGCGCCTGGGCCTTGCCGCCTCGCGCAACGCTGGTTTGAAAGCGGCGAAAGGCAAATATGTCACCTTCCTTGACGGTGACGACCTGTATACACCCGGGTTTTTAAAGAATATGGCCGAAACCGCCGACAAGTACCGGGCGCAGATGACGGTCGGCAAGATGCGCAGTTTCGATATCTTCGGCATTTATAACTATGATTCGGCCGGCAAGCTTTCACTGACAAAGCTTGCCGACCGCTATGACACGAACCTGATTTGGAACCCGTCGCTGAGCAACAAACTGTTTTTGCGCGAACGCGTGGAAGAGCTGTCTTTGAGCCTGCCGGATTGCGGCCTGGCTTCGGAGGCGGTTTTTTCGTTGTCTTTCGCGCTGAAGGCGCAGACGATCGCTTGCGGCACAAGGGGATTTACGCAGAACCGCGTGCGGGGACTCGACAAGAGTTTTAAGAACAACGCGGATGACCTGGGCGATTATCTGGAAGGGTACCGGCTGGTTTTGGAAGCCGCGCAAGAAAGTTTCCGGACCGAAAAGGAAAAGGCAATTTCCGAGTTCGAGACCGGCGAGCTCGAGCAGCAGGAAAAAAGTTATTACAGCGAGATCACCATGAAGGAATTGACGGTGATTCTCTACCGCTACTACCGCCGGTTCCACCGGCTGTCCGACGAGGATATCCGCAAAGTCTGCGAGGCGGTCGGCGCGCTGACGGAAACGCTTGCGAAAAGCGCGCTGGACAGGCTGTTAAAAACGCACAGCGACATCTTCCGCGACGGCCGCCTGATTGCCTCGAGGGAGGAAATGAACGCGCGCCCCCTCGCCTGCTTCGCGCTCAGCGGCAACGCGAGCGCCGAGCGGCTTGAGGAACAGGTGGAGGCAATCTTCAACCAGTATATGCCCGCCTTCGAAGTGATCGCGGATTCGGCGCTGAAAGAGAACTTTCCGGAGCGTTGGAAAAATTACGGCAATGTGAAGTTCATCGACGCTCCGTCCGGCGAGGATTTCCGCCAGAGCGCGCTTGAGGCAACCCGGGCGGAGTATATCTTGTTTTATGACGCCTATTCGCTGCCTGATGCCAAAGTGCTACAGCGGCATTACAACGCGCTCGAGAGCAACCCGGGCTGCGGCTTTACCACCTCGCCGGTTTCGTGTTTTGACGGCAAGCGCAACCAGGAATACAAATCCTCCACGCTTTCGTTTTACGCGAACCCCGACGCCCGCAGAACCGACGATTCGCCTGCTTTCGTGCTGGACCTTTACTTTTGCAACAAACTGTTCCGCGTGTCGCACCTCAAGGGCATCAAGTTCGCGTTCACGGATAACGCGGTCATTGATATGTACAAGATTTACACGCTTTCGTCATTCCGCAAGCTGCCGCACGCGGGCGTTTACCTGAAGATGACAGCCGACGAGCTGCTCGCGCATCTGAAAGAACAGCAGTCGCTGCTGCCCGGGGAATGTGCCTCTTTCTACCGGCACTGGCGGTTGATATACTTCCGCAAGGTGACGCTGCGCAGAAGGGCGAACGCCGTAATAACGGGGCTGAAAGGCTTCAAGCGTTTTCTGCTTGAGAGTGCCAATCTGTTTTTACAGGGCGTTTTTCGCCGGCTGCCGCTGAAGAACCGGGTATTCTTTTACACAGTCCGGGATAACGGCCGGTTATCGGATAACAGCAAGAGCGTCTTTGACGCTTTGGACGCGAAGAAGACAGTGTTCGCGCGTGTTCTGCCTCATAAAGTGATTTGGAAGCCGAAAGTTTACTATCACTTGCTGACGAGCAAGGTTATTGTGACGGATGACTATATCCGTTATTTACGGGCTGCCCGGCTGCGCGAAGGCCAAAAGGTCGTGCAGTTGTGGCACGCGTGCGGCGCGTTCAAACGGTTTGGCATCGACGCGCCCTCGCGGCTGACGCATTTCGAGGAGCTGCGCACGCATTCACAGTACAGTGCCGTGACCGTCAGCTCGGAAAACTGCCGCCAATACTACGCCCACGCGTTCGGTGTCAAGCCGGAAATCATCCTGCCTCTCGGCGTGCCGCGGACGGACGCGCTCATTGACGAAGAGAGTCGCGCGAGGCTAAAGGAAAGCGTTTTGAAGAAACACCCGCTGCTGCGCGGCAAGCGAATCATCCTGTTCTGCCCCACATTCCGCGAATCAAAAGGGCAGATTGTCCGCTATGACCCGAAGCTTGACTGGCTGAAGCTGGACGCCTCTCTCAACGCGGACGAGGTTTTTATCATCAACACGCACCCCATATCGCGGGAGGTCTACCTCAGCAGCCGGTTCATCAAGAAAGTCCGCGATTACAGCAGCGAGCCGACACCCGAGCTGCTCGCCTGCGCCGATGTCATCGTGACCGACTATTCCTCGATTATTTTTGAGACGATTCTTATCGGCAAACCGGTGTTTTTCTATTGCCCGGATTATGAGAGTTATGAGCGCGACTTCTATCTGAACTACCCCGACGACCTGCCGGGGCCGGTTGTAACCACGCAGGACGAGCTGTTGGAAACGGCGCGCGCGGTAATGGACAACCCGCCGACGGAAAAAATCGACGCCTTCCGGCGCGAATGGCTTGAGGCCTGCGACGGGAAGGCGACACAGCGGGTGGTGGAGTTGATCAAGGGGTACTTATCGTAGGGAACGCATTGCATGCGTTTTCCGCGGCAGAGCCGCTTGCAAGTTGTAGGAGTGGAGTGTGGAGTTGTAGGGCGGGGGCTTGCTCCCGCCGTTTTTATTCATGGCCCAAGGTCTTTCTTGCATCCCCTTGGCAATGGGAGGTTAAACGATTGCATCGCTATGCGGAGCATCGGTCGTTTCACCGGCCCAACCGCTATGAAACTCCAAACACAAAGTCAACGACGCGTTTGGCGGCTTTCCCGTCGGGTTTGCCGAAATTGAATTCGCGGAATTTCTGAAGCCTCTCGTCGCCGATTTCATCGCCGCCGGCCGCTTCGACCGCTTCGAGCAGCTCATCGAAGGTCTCGGCGACGGGACCCGGAACATACTCTTTATAATCAAAGTAGAAGTTTCGCTCTTGCGTATATTCAACCAGGTCAAAGGCGTAAAAAACGCACGGCTTGCCCAAAAGGGCGAAATCCATGCATATCGAGGAATAGTCTGTGACAAGTTTGTCGCAAAGCAGCACGAGTTCCCCCGCGTTTTTCCAATCCGTTACATCCACGGCACCGTCAGGCACTGCCGAGGCGTGAACCTGCGGATGAAGGCGGACAAGCAGGGCGTATTGCTCGCCGAAACGCTCCTCAAACGCGCTGAAATTAAAATGCGCGAGCAGGCCACGGTCGTTTTCGGGGTTGTCGCGGAAAGTAGGAGCGTAAAGTATTAACCCTTTACCTTTGCACACAGGATAGGCTTCGTCGAAGCTGTCCCGCAGGGCGGCGGTGTCCCTCTCCTCAAAAAAATAATCCGCGCGCGGCGAACCGAACGGCAGCACCTTATCGAGAGGGACGCCAAAGGCCTCGGCGTAATAGGGGGCGACGGACTCAGAGGAGCAGACCACAAAGGACAGCTTGCGGTTGCAGGCTGCTTCCCTTTCGGCTATGGAGGCGGGCAGGTTCAGCGCCTGCCCGAACTTTTTGAACACGCCTTCGGCGTGCCAAAGCTGGACGACTACCGCTTCTTTCTTAAACCGCAGGCCGGCCATGGGCATAAAGTTGTCGTTTAAAAAGACCGCTTTTGATGTCGCCAGGAGATACGCTTTTTTTGTGAAATAGATCAAGGCTTTTCGCAGCGAGTTTATGAATTCTGTAAAGCCTTTTCCCTTTACGATTTCCAAGTCTCTTCGGGAGATAAAAACGGTTTGACAGCCGCCTCTTTTTTCAAGTTCGCGTTTGATTTGGCCCAAGCCGTCGTTCAAATCGGCGTTGTGAGGCGACACAAGAGCGACCCTTCCCGGTTTGAGGGGGGCCGACAGAGAGAAGATATTGAAAACGAACGCATACAGAGTGTATAAGAGTTTTTTCACGGCGTTATATCCCCTTGATATTCACGACGGCGCGGGCGAGATAGAATAAGGCGCCGAAAAACCGGTTTTTCAGTTTTTCGGGAACCGGTGATTTCAAAATATAGCGAAACAGCCTCGGGTCGACCGCCCGGGGCTGTTTCAGTTTCAGCACCGCGGGCGCTTTCGCCGCTTTCGCCGCGGCGCGGAAAAAGCCTTTGTCTGCCTCGAGCCGCAGATTCTCGGCGCCGCGCCGGCGGGCGGGAATGAGGCCCTTTTCGGCGAACGACGCGGGGACAATGAGTTCGAACGACGGCATGGGCTGCGCGTAGAGCGACTCGATGGTTTCGCTCCATCCTTCCGCCGCTTTTCCGCCCGCGATCACGGTCAGTCGCGGTTTCGCTGCCAACGCGGCCTTGTCAAAAACCGGGGCGCCTATATCGGCCATGTCCCGCGTCATTTTATCCCTCGCGGCGCCGCCCATTCGGCCGTAAAGATCCTTGTGCTTTTCTTCCAGAAACGCGATTGTTTCGGAATCCGCCTGCCAAAGGGCGCGGTAGAACTGCGACAGCAGGATGTGGTCGGTTTTATAGAGAATTTCCTGCAGGTACTCCTCCCGGAGTTCTTCGGCGGCGGCATCCTCGAGCGCCTTTTCGGCGGCGCGGTAAACGCGGTCAAGGGAGGTGATGAAATCAGCGGCAAGCGGCAGGCTGACAGACTGGCTGACCGACAGGCCGTCTTGGACCGAATGCCTCCGGTAGCGCATGACGGCGTCCGGTGTTCCGGTGATTTTCACGCCGGTATACACATAGTCCATGAAAAAAGCGCCCTCCTCGGCGTACCGCAGAGCCGGAAAGCGCACGCCCGACCGCAGAAGCCTGTCGCGGCGGTAGCATTTGTTGCCGACAAGGAAGTTCCACAGCAGCCGTTTGTCAAAGGTGCCGATGTCTTTCATGTTTGACAGTTCGTCCGCGTACGGGTTGAATTTTTCGGTTGCGGCGCCGAAGCTTTGCAGCTTGCCGACGGCAAGGCCGGCGCCGGTTTCCTCAAGCGCGCGGTAAAAGGCCTCCAGTGAATTCTGCGTCAACAAGTCGTCGCTGTCGAGAAACAGGATATACTCGCCCGAGGCGGCTTCCAAACCGCGGTTTCTGGCCGCGGACACGCCGGCGTTGGGTTGAAAGATGGTTTGAAAAAAAACACCGGGAGTTTCGCGCGAGGCATACTCCCGCGCGATTTCGCCGGTGTTGTCGGTAGAACCGTCGTCGACAATCACAACCTCGATGTTTTTGAGCGTCTGGTTTAACAGACAATCGAGGGTTTCCCTTAAATATTTGCCGGCGTTCCAAGCCGGCACGACGACGGACAGTTTGGGCATGGCGTCTACTTTTCCCATTTCAGTATCGTTTTACCGAAATTCCGCCGGATATCCAATTCAAAAGCCTTGTGAATATCGCCGATGCTTCTGACTTCCACCACATCGCCGACAAGGTTTTCAAGATAGCGGGGAATGTCCTCAAACTCCCGGTAAATGTTCATGGTCTCTTCAAAATCCGCCTTGCCGCTGCGGCTTGAGCCGAACAGCCGCAACCCCTTTTCGAGAACCATACGCGTGTTGAGGCCGACCTGGTTTTCCGCCACGCCGAGAAGGGCGATGGTTCCTTCCGGCTCGATGAGGTCGATAATGTTGTCTATGGCGATTTCACTGCCTGCGCCGCCAACGCACTCAAAAGCGTGGTCGACACGAACAGCCATGCCGGCGGCGCCGACATTGATGGTCCTGTGGGCAAAGGTGAAATAGGAAAGTTTTTCATCCACGGTGCCGAAAATATAGATTTCGGATTCGGGATACAGATAACGCAGAAGAAGGGAGAGGATAAACCCGAAGTTGCCATCCCCCCACACGCCGATGGTGCCGCGCCGCGAATGCGCGAGTTTGTCGAAACGCGATACGGCATGGACGGCAACGCTCACCAGTTCCGTGAAAGCCGCCACATCGAAGTTGACATCGGCCGGCAGACGGACGAGCCGGTCCGCCCGGGTGAAAATACAGTCCTGCAAAAAGCCGTCGTGCCCGCTCGACATAAACATGCTCGAGCGGCGATAGTTCTCGGCGATTACCTCGTCTTCCGTAGAGGGGGTGTTCGGGATGGGTATGACTGTCTCGCCGGGCTGAAATGCTCCGTCCGCGTCATAAACGACGCTGCCGACGCACTCGTGGATAAGCGCCATCGGGAGCTTCGCCCTCATGGTTTCCGCCGAGCGAAGGCCCTGATAATACCGCTGGTCCGCTTTGCAGATGGCAAGGCGGAGAGGCCGGACAATGACGGTGTCGGCTTTTAACTCGAACTCCTTGTAGGTGACATCGATCATTCGCGGCGATACCAGCTGATAGACGGCGTTAATCATCGCTGAAAGCTCCCTCAAGCAAGACCCGCGCCACTTTCAGGTCATACGGCCAGGTAATCTTGATGTTAAAAACTTCCCCCTCGACCAGACGCACCTTTTCCCCTTTTATGGTGAAAATCTTGCAGGCGTCCGTTAAGGAGTTCTTTTCTTCAGCCGTAAGGCTTTCAAAAAGGCACTTGATTTTTTTCGCGTTGAACGACTGCGGCGTCTGGCCTTGGTACATCCGCGCGCGTTCGGGTATCACGGAGATAAAGCCGCCGTTGTCGCTTTCAACGATGGTGTCGGACGATGGCACGACCGTGTCGCACGCCCCGTACTTTTTCGCCGCCTCAATGTTTTCGCTGATGATCCGGTGCGTGACAAAAGGCCGGACCGCGTCGTGCGTGACAATGACGGTTTCGTCATCCATGCCTAAATGCGCGGTGATATAGTCCAAGGCGTTTTGGAGGGTGTCGTTTCGCGTTTTGCCGCCTTCGATGACCGCCACCTTATCGGTCTTGCCGATGCTTTTTTCAATCATGTCACGGGTGGGGCTAATCCACGCCTTCGGGCACAGAACGATGATTTTATCGATGCCCGGGTTGACAAAAAACTTTTCGACGGTGTGGACGATAATCGGCTTGCTGCCGAGCATGAGGTATTGTTTGGGTGTGTCCGAACTGCCCATGCGGCTGCCGGAGCCGCCGGCGAATATCGCGCCTATAACCATTGGAACTCCCCTCTTTCCGGTGTTATGAAATTTCCGCGCGCTCACATCTATTTTTTCTTGACCAACTCGTCGTAAATGTCGCACACCTCGGCGGCCGTGCCTCTCGCCGTTATTTTGCCCTTCTCAAGCAAAATCGCTTTGCTGCACAACCGGCGGACCTGATCGGTATTGTGGGAAACGAAGATAACGGTGACGCCTTTGTCAAACATGCTTTTGATTTTCGCCTCGCTCTTGACGCGAAACTTCGCGTCGCCAACGGATAAAACCTCGTCAAGAATCAGGATTTGCGGCTCGACCGCCGTCGCGATGGCGAAACCGAGGCGGGCTCTCATGCCCGAGGAATAGTTCTTGACCGGAACGTCGATAAAATCCCTTAGCTCGCTGAACTCAATAATGGACTCATATTTTGACTCGATGTATTTTCTCGAGTACCCCATTGTGGCGCCGTAGAGAAAGATATTCTCCTTGCCGGAATAGTTCATGTCAAAGCCCGCGCCGAGTTCAAGCAACGGCGCGATGACACCCGAGACAGCTATGGAGCCCTTGGTGGGTTTCATAACGCCCGCGATGACTTTTAGCAGGGTGCTCTTGCCCGCGCCGTTGAAACCGAGAACACCGAGGCGCTCGCCTTGTTCGACGGTAAACGAAACGTCCGTAAGCGCCCAAAACTCATTAAAATGGAGCTTTCTGGTCACCAGCTTGATGAAATACTCTTTCATATTGTCGATTTTTTCGCTGTGCAGGTTGAACATAATGCTGACATTGTCAACAACAATGACGGGTTTCGGCATATTACCTCCCGGTGCCACGCAGTGTTATAAATAAAGAATAAATTTATCCTGCTTCTTATAGAAAAGCGCCATGCCTATGAGAATCATGAGCAAGGAAAACCCAAGGGAATACCAAAACCAGTTCCAGTTCCACATCTCGCCGAAAAGGACGCAGCTGCGGAACATCGACACAATGGAATACAGCGGGTTGGCCATGAGCATCATGTTGAACGCTTTCGGCAGTTTCAATTGGCCGAGTTGGTAGAAAATGGGTGTGATATAAAAAAGCAGCATGCAAAACACATCATACAGGTATTCAATATCTTTGAAAAACACGGCCAAAACCGAGAGAATCATGCCCACGCCAACACACAGCAGCAGGGCGATGAGCACCGGCACGATGAACAAGGGAGTGAAGATTGTCAACCGCAGCTGGCTGTCGGTGAAAATCATGAAATACGCCATCATGCAGACCAAAACGCTCAATGAAATCAAAAATGTGACGAACATCGATATGATGTTCGCGAGGGGGTATATATACTTCGGCACATATACTTTTTTAATCACCGAGGCGCTGCCGGTGACCGAGCGCATCGCCCGTTTGGTAGCCTGGCTGTAGAACTCGTAAATCAGGCGGCCGCAAAGAAGGTAGATCGGATAATTGACAACGCCGTCATCGGACCGGCCGAAAACTCTGCCGAAAACAATCACCAGAATAATGGTTGTCAAAAGAGGCTGGAGGAATGTCCAGAGAATGCCGAGCACCGAGTCGCGGTACTGCAGCTTGATGTTTTTCCTGACAATTTCCTGTAACAGGAAACGGTATTTGTAAAAGTTTTTAAAGTATTTTTTCAGCATCCTTCATACCGGGCTTTCACTGTTTATCTCCACTTCTTAAAATAATACAGCATGGATTTCACCTGCACGGCCATCAGGCGCATATTCTTCTTGCTGTCACGGCCCCAGACATGAAAAACAGTCGCGTCCGGGTAGAAAACCGCCCGGCTTGACTTGCAAACGCTTCTTGTCAGGTCGCTGTCCTCAAAATACATGAAATACCGCTCGTCAAAACCGCCGAGCTTTTTGAAAAGCTCGGTGCGCAGCATCATAAAGCAGCCCGTCGCGTTTTCGATGTCAAAGGGCTTGGTGTTGTCACAGTCGAGCATGGCGTACTCGCGCAGAAGAGCGCCGGGTTTAACGTCATTTCTGAGCCTGCTCGCGACGAGATAGCGCAGCTTCGGGTTACGCTTGCCTAATATCTGATCACGGCCGTCGGGGAAACAGATTCTGGGCGAGACCAGCCCGATATCCTCGTTTTCATCAAGGAAGGCGGCGATTTTCGAAATAACATCCTCGGTGACGGAAATGTCGGGGTTGATGACCGCGTGGTATTTCGACTCAAGTCGGCCGAGCACCACATTGTGCCCCGCGCCGAAGCCCCGGTTCTCCGTGTTGATGATCAGTTCGACTTCGGGGTAGTTGGCTTTGATGAAGTCGGGGGTGCCGTCGGTTGAAAGGTTGTCCACCACATACAGTTTGAACGGTATGCCCGCGGTGTTGCGCAAAAGGGAATCGAGTGTCTCTTTGATGCTTCGCATATTGTTATGGGTGACGATGCAGCCGGTGACGGTATACGGTTTCATTTCCCACCTCGGTTGATTTTGCCGGCAAAAACCCTGCCGGCGAGGGACGCGGCCATGTTGGCCCGCCATACCAGTTTCTGAGCGGCCGTGCTGCCCGAACCGGTAACGGTGCCCGAATGGCGGCGATAAAGGATGAGCGGTTCCTCAATAACGCCCACACAGTTCCAAAGCTCGCCCAAAAGGCCGATCCACCAGTCATGCATCGGCAGCCCTTCGGGGAACGGCAGAATGATATTCCGGAAATCCGATGTGAAAGCCATACAGCAGCCGACATACGAATTTCGTATAAAATTGCTCAAAAACCCGGTTCTGGATTTGTGAAGGGCAAAATACGATTCAGCGGTTACACGGAGGTTTTCGTCGGTAACCTTCGCGTCATGCAGAACGACTTTCGCGCCCTTCTCAAATTCTTTTTTCATTTTATCGACCTTGCCCGGCAGCCAGACATCGTCCTGGTCGCACAGGAACACAAGCTCACCCGAACAGGCTCTGACCGCGTTTTCAAAATTGCGGCAAACGCCCCTGCCGGGGCCTTGTATATAGGTTACCCGGCGGTCGTACGCCGCGTAGAATTCGGCCACTTTCTGTGTGCCGCCGCCGGGCAGATCGTCGGAAATAATAATCTCATCCCCCGCGCCCAACTGCGGTAAAACGGAAGCAATCTGGTCGGCCAGATATTTCTCGCCGTTATACGCGGCCAGGGCGACGGATACTGTCATGGCGCCCATCCCCTACAGCCTCTTCATCGTCGGGAAAAGAAGCACATCGCGAATGGAGTGGCTGTCTGTCAGCAGCATGGTCAGCCGGTCGATGCCGATACCGATGCCCCCTGTCGGCGGCATGCCGTATTCAAGGGCGGTCAGGAAATCTTCATCCGTGCGGTTTGCCTCCTCATCGCCGGCGGCGAACAACGCCTCCTGCGCGTCAAAGCGCTCACGCTGGTCAATGGGGTCATTGAGCTCCGAAAACGCGTTGGCGATTTCCCGGCCGGTGATAAACAGCTCGAAACGCTCGGTGTAATCGGGGTTTTGCGGCTTTCTTTTAGCCAGAGGGGATGTTTCGACCGGGTGGTCGAGAATGAACACCGGCTGGACCAAGTGCTCCTCGGCGTATTGCTCAAAGAAGAAATTGAGCAGATCGCCTTTCTTGTGTCGCGGTTCAAATTCGATGCCGTGTTCTTTCGCCGCTTTTTTTGCCGCGTCGAAATCGAGCGCGTTAAAATCCACGCCGGCGTATTTTTTGACGGCCTCGACCATGGTCAGCTTCTCAAACGGCTTGGAAAAGTCGATTTCCGTATCGCCGTAGGGAACCGTCAGCGTTCCGAGCACTTTTTCGGCGACGGTACGAATCAAATCCTCGACGAGTTCCATCATGCCGGTATAATCGGTGTAGGCCTGATAGAGTTCGAGCAGCGTAAACTCGGGGTTGTGGCGGACGGAAAGTCCTTCGTTGCGAAACACCCTGCCGATTTCATAAACGCGCTCGAGGCCGCCGACAATCAGGCGTTTGTGGTAAAGCTCGAGCGATATTCTTAAAAACAAGTCTTCGTCGAGGGAATTGTGGTGGGTGGTGAACGGCCTTGCCGCCGCGCCGCCGGCGTTGGGCACGAGCATCGGGGTTTCGACCTCGATGAAGCCCTGTTCATCAAGCCGGTTGCGGATTTCCCGAATAATCAGCGAGCGCTTGATAAAGGTCTTTCGGACCTCGGGGTTGATGATCAAATCCACATACCGCCGGCGGTAACGGGTGTCCGTATCCCTCAACCCGTGAAACTTCTCCGGCAGCGGCAGCAGGGATTTTGACAACAGCCTGATATTTTTAGCGTGCACGGATATTTCACCGCGCCGTGTGCGGAACACAAAGCCCTTGACTTCGACAATGTCGCCGATATCCCATTTTTTAAACTCCGCGAAGGTTTCCTCCCCGATGTCGTCGACACGGACATAAACCTGCATGCGCCCCTCACGGTCATGGACATCGATGAAATTCGCCTTGCCCATATCACGCCGGGTCATGATGCGCCCGCAAAGAGAAACGTCGGTGTTCTCGAGTTCGTCGAAGCCGGCCGTAATCACCGCCGAGGAGATGTTGTGGCAGGCTGTCGTTACGGCAAACGGGTTTTTGCCCGCGCTCTTGAGCGCGTCGAGCTTGTCGACTCGAATCTGCCGGAGTTCGTTGACATCTTCCGCCTGTCCGGATTCGTCGAGCACGGCATTGTTTAGGCTGTCGCTGTCTTCCCGCATTTTATAACCATTCCTTTTTATTATCTAAAAAGAGCGACGGGCTGTGCCCATCGCCCCCGGTTCATTTGGAAATCTCAAGTATTTTAAACGACAGTATCTTTCCGTTTGGCACCTTGACTTCCACCGTTTCACCGGCCTCGCGGCCTAACAGCGCCTCGCCCATGGGGGATTGGTCGGAGATAATGCCTTCGTCGGGGTTCGCCTGCGTTTTGCCGAGTATCTGGTACTCGACTTCCTCATTGAACTCAAAGTCAAGAAGCCTTACCTTCGAGCCCGCATGTACGACTTCGGTGGTGATCCCGTCTTCGTCGAGGATTTTCGCGTTGCTGAGATCGACCTCGATTTTGGCGATTCTCGCCTCCATCTTCGCTTGCTCGTTCATCGCTTCGTTATACTCCGCGTTTTCGGAAAGGTCGCCGAAAGAGCGGGCAACGCGTATTTTTTCGGCTATTTCGTCGCGTCCGGTTGTCTTTAAAAATTCCAACTCATCGTTGAGCTTTTGAAATCCCTCACGGGTTAATATCGTTTTCTGCATAAAAGCAAATCCCTCTTTCAAACCCTGTTAAGATAATAGTGATATTATAGATAAATCGCTGCTTTCTGTCAAGCAGAACATTTCTTAGCGGAATCTCCGCGCTTTCCCTTCAGGCCGGCTTGCCGAATCGCTTTCAAACAGGCCTTATAAGGCTTGCCGCTTTGTAGACACTGACGTGCTCGGAACCGATAACCAGGCTTTCCCACGCCAACAGCCCCAAGCTTTTGACGCCGCAAAGTTCGTAGAGAGCCGCGGCGAATTCGAGGTTGCCGATGCCGCTGAGGCCGTAGTTTGCATAATGCGCGGGCAGTTCGACGCCAAAGCCCGTCACCAGTTTCTCCTCCTGAAGCGGGCCGGAAGGCGGAAACGCGGCGAACACCGCGCCTTTTTCACAGCCTGTCGGGGCGGCGTTTTGCGCCGTAATGACCAGGGAGCAGTTGCCGGCGGAGGACGGGTCGTCGGTGATTACCAGGGCGGCGCCGCAGTCTTCCATAATCGTTTCGGCCGCCTCTTCGTAGGGCTTCGGGCGGCTTGTGACAGCCTTCACGGTTGACACATATTTGAACAGCCTCGCAATATCGCCGGCGAGCGCCGCGTCGAAATCCACAACGGCGGCGCTGAGCAGAGCGGGTTTCACGCCGCAATGCCTCAGGGCTTCGCAGGCGCTGTTGAAAATGAGCTTTATCGGGAGAATAGCCGGTTCATACCGCTCGATATCGTACCCCGGCGGCGGTTCGATGGAGCCGGGCAGAAGCATTCTCGACGCCGCACGGCCTGCGTTTCGGCGAATCGATACCCAAGGCAACCCTTTCGGGGAATCCTTGACGCGGATGATAAAAAACGGAGCGCCGTTTTTAACCGCCGTTTCCGTAATTTCCGGCTCACTCGGGCTGAACCGCTCCCTTATCCTTGACAGTATATCCTTTTCCCGCGCGGAAATCTGCAAAACAGAGAACATAAGGCAAGCATCCCCATAAACAGTAAGCACCGCCGCCTGAGCAGGGCGCTTTCTATACATATGTCTTGCCTTGCCGTTTTATTAACGGCGGCCTTCAAATATCCGTTGCAGTTCCCGCTCCGTGATGCTTCTGCATTCCCCGGGCGGGAGAGAATCATCAAGCGCGAGGCCGCCAATGCTTGTGCGTTTGAGCGCGGCAACCTCGCTGCCGAGCGCCGCGAACATTCTTTTCACCTGGTGAAACTTGCCTTCGCAAATTTCCAGCGAGACGAGCGTGCCGCTGCCGTCGAGCAAACGCGCGAAAGCCGGCAGAAGCACGGTGCCGTCCTCGAGCGTCATGCCGTTTTCGAGCGTTTGAACCGCCGCTTCGGAAACGGGGCGGGTCAGGCGGACTTCGTAGGTTTTATACACATGGTTTTTCGGTGACACAATCCGGTGAGCGAAGCCGCCGTCGTCGGTAAGGAGGACAAAGCCCGTTGTATCTTTGTCAAGACGGCCGGCGGGGAACAGCCCTTTTCGCTTGAGTTCAGGCGGGACCAGGTCGATGACCGTCGGTGTTTTGCCATCGCGCGAGGCGCTCAAAACACCGGCGGGCTTATGGAGCATGAGATAGGCGAACCGGCCGGCCGGAAGCGGTGTTCCGTCGACCGTCAGGGTGTCGGTTTCGGCGTCCGCGGGGGTTTCGGGAGCCGTCACCACGGCGCCGTTGACGAGAACCCTGCCGCGCCGGATGAGATCACGCGCTTCCCGCCTTGACAGGTTCGCGCGCGCGGCTATTATCTTGTCCAGACGCTCACGGCTCATTCGGATGCCCCTTTACGAATTCGGGGCGGACACACACAGTGCCCGCCCTTCTTTAAATGTCGCGTGAATCGGCGCTTATTTCAGCCCGTTGAAATATTTGATGGTTTTCACCATCTGCGTGGTGTAAGAATTCTCGTTGTCGTACCAGGAGACCACTTTTACAAGCGTCTTGTCGCCGAGTTCGGTGACTTTGGTCTGCGTCGCGTCGAACATCGCGCCGTAGGTCATACCGATAACATCGGAAGAAACGATTTCGTCCTCGGTATAGCCGAAGGAATCGGAAGCCGCGGCCTTCATGGCGGCGTTTATGTCCGCTTTAGTGACTTTGCCTTTCACGACGGCGACGAGTTCGGTCGTGGAACCGGTCGGAACGGGAACGCGCTGGGCGGAACCGTCAAGTTTGCCTGCAAGGGCCGGGATAACGAGGCCGATGGCTTTCGCGGCGCCCGTGGAATTGGGAACGATATTGATGGCGGCGGCGCGGGCGCGGCGGAGGTCGCCCTTCCTGTGCGGGCCGTCGAGAACCATTTGGTCGCCGGTGTAGGCGTGGATGGTCGTCATGAAGCCTTTTTCGATTTCACAGAAGTTGTTCAGCGCGTTGGCCATGGGCGCGAGGCAGTTCGTTGTGCAGGAAGCGGCGGAAATGATGGTGTCGTCCGCTTTGAGGATGTTTTCGTTGACGCCGAAAACGACGGTCGGAAGGTCGTTGCCCGCGGGGGCGGAAATGATGACCTTTTTGGCGCCGGCTTTGATGTGAGCCTGGGATTTTTCTTTGCCGGCGAAGAAGCCCGTGCACTCAAGGACGACGTCGACGCCGTGTTTCGCCCACGGAATCTCTTCCGGGTTTTTGATGGCGTAAATAACGATCTCTTTGCCGTCGACAACGATGGCGTTTTCTTTCGCGACGACGGTGTCTGCCTTCGCGTATTTGCCCTGGGACGAATCGTACTTGAGAAGATGGGCGAGCATTTTCGCATCGGTCAAGTCGTTGATCGCGACGATTTCATATTCCGCGTCACCGAACATCTGCCTGAAAGCGAGACGGCCGATACGGCCAAAGCCGTTAATTCCAACTTTAACTGCCATTTTGTTACCTCCGAATTTATTAAAATGAGCGTCCTACCGCTAGTATTCTATCCGTATTGTCACAATAATGCAAGATTATTTGTGAACTTTTTACAAAATCAGGTAACTTTTGTTAATCTAAACAAAATAACAGGATCCCTGAAAAAAAAGGGTATAATACTGCCAATCGCGTTTAGCCGCCCACTTTCTGTAACCGGTGATCAACAGTGATTTCGACGCTGATTCAACAATTTGAAACGGTATCGGCCATTGAGCCGAACACCGCCAACGAGCCCTTGCTGCGCAACGAGCTTAACATCCTTCTGATACGGGCACACGGGCTTTACTCCCGGCGCAACCCCGGCAAGGCGGACAGCGAAGCGCTGCAAAGAATTGTGCAGGGCTGCCATAAGCGGCTGCGGGCTCTGCAGAACCACATTTTATGCGATAACCCGCCCGCCTCGATGAAACTGTGCGGCTTGAAGGATTTGCTGGATAACCTCGCGGGCGCCTGCGACCTTGTTCTGAGCGAGACGGGGCGGCGGCTGATCTTTTTGGAACCCGGCGAAGAGATGTATTTGGTTTGCTCGCCGTCGCAGATGACTTCGCTCGCACTCAACCTTGTTTCGAATGCCTGCCTGCACACGCCGGCGAAAAAGGTGTACCTGAAGCTCTCGCCTTCCGGCGGCGGCGCCCTCGTGGAAGTGGCGTGTTCCGGTTATTTGAACCTGGCGAACCTTCGGGCCGCAAACAACCGGAAAGGCTGCGGCCTCATGGCCATGAACGCGGTGGCGGCCGCGCACAAAGGCAGCCTGTTGTTCTGCAACAACGGCGGCAACGCCTGCGCGGCGTTTTATCTGCCCTTCGCTCAGGACAGCCTTTCGATCGCGCCAACGCAATATGAAACCTACGAACCGCCCGATTTTGTGGAATTGCTTTGCGACCGGCTTTCGCCGGTTTACACCGGGCTTTGCGATGTCTGCCGGTGCCCGGTTTGATGCATCACGGGCAGGCGCGAAGTTTTACGCCGTCAAACCAGAGGCCGCTCCTCCACGGAGCGGCATTTGTTTTTATTATGCACTAAACTTGCAAAGACAAGCATTCAGTGGTAAAATATGTGAGAGTTATTAAACTGCGTATATTGGAAGGAGTTTAAAAAACATGTTAAACGCTCAAGTGCGCGAAGCGGGCGCGAAAGCCAAGAGGCTGAGGCGCGAAGGGATGGTGCCCGGTGTGCTGTTCGGCAAGCACATGGATGAGTCCATGCCTCTTCAATTTAAAAAGAATGATGTCGAGCAGTTCCTGCGTGAAAACATGGTGGGTTCAAGGGTAGAATTGGTCGTCAATAAGAAGAAATATTCCGCCCTGTTGAAATCCATCTCTTACAGACCGGTTATCCGGGATGTTGAACATCTGAACTTCCAGGCGCTCGTCGCGGGCGAGCCCGTTATCAGCGAGTTTCACATTCACCTGCACAACAGGGCGAAGGTTGACGGCATTGTTCAGCAGCACCTGAGCGAAGTGCGCTACAGGGCGCTGCCGAGCAAACTCGTCGAAGTCGTCAATGTTGAACTCGAAGGCAAAGTCCCCGGCGACAGCGCTCTGCTCGGCGACCTTGATTTCGTCAACAACCCCGACTTTGAAATTCTTACCCCGCTTGAAACTTCCGTGTACTCGATTGTGCCGCGGAAGATGGCCGTTGAAGCGGAGCCTGTGGAATCCGAAGAAAGCAAAGCCGCAGAAGAGGCCGAATAAGCCGTATCACCGTATCCGTGAGATGAAGATCGAAACCGGGCTCCTTGACGAGGCGCCCGGTTTTTTCAACTTCCGTTTATGCTATAATTATTTAATGCAGAGTGTAATATCAAAGTTTAAATACCGACATATATAAGTGAACCAAATACTCAAGGCTCCGTGAACGGCTCAGAAAGCATCCATAACATCGTGATAAATTTTAACGGGGAAAAGGAATACAAGGCGATTGCCGGAATCTCGGTTGAAAAAATATACCGCGGCGGGTTTAAACAGGGCGAAACGGTATTCGTTTTGCTTCCCTGCCCGATAGGCACCGGGTTGCAAGTTGAGGACACGGGTATCGTCTCCCATTTCAAAAAAGGGCTTAAAGGCATCTTTATGCCAACCGTTTATGACAAAACCTCGGTCTGGGAATACAACGGAGCTTCCGTTTGCCTGAAAGATTTAGCGGAAACCGGATTTGCCGACGGGGAGAGATATGCGTTTCTGGAAACCGATGAGGGCTTGCTTTTCGCTTCATGGGCGTTTGAATCCATTAAAAATGCCCGTACAATCAATGAAATAGAAGATTATGTTATTAAAATGACAGAGTGACGCGTTTCGCTGCGGGCAGGCGACCATTGACCACGCCGGTTTAGATGATATAAAGCAAACGGCCTGCCGAAAAACCGGCAGGCTGTTACATTCTCTCGCGCTGATGAAGGATTACAGGCAATCGCCGTAAAACTCCCGGATATAATCTTCCACATCGCGCCGGTTGCCTTTAAACGGCCCGGGCGTTTCCATTTTCAGCGAGACGGTCGCGGCGGCCGTCAGCAGCGATTCGGCGATGCCGTTGCTGAGCCGCTCGTTGATATAGGCGCAGAAGGTGGTATCTCCCCTGCCCGTCCTTCCGCTGAGGTTGCGGGGTCGCAAGGGACAGGTATAAAACGCCTTGCCGTCGTAAGCGAGCGCCTCGGTGTTGTGGGTGATCAAGACCTCTTTGGCGCCCCAGGCAACAAGCATCTTCGCGGCCTCCCGCCGGTCGGCGGTGCCGGTCATAATCTCGGCCTCGGCGGCGTCCGTTTTCAGATAGGTGATATACGGCAGCATTTCGAGTTTGTCGTCCCAATCCTTAAAAAACATAGACCCGTCCGGGTTGACGTTGCGCAGGCAGGCCTGCACATCGACGGCGATGGGGCCCCTTTCGGTAAGCGCTTTCATCAGTTCGTTAGAGAAATCGCCGTACACCAGCCCGGCGAAATGGTAGATGGAAGCCTCGAGTTCCGGGATATCGGCGAGGGTGAAGGGGTCGCCCTTGCTCGTGCAGGCGCTGACGCGCCGCTCCTTGTCGGGCGTCATATAGTGATTGCTCATCGTCGTTGATTGCCGCGAATCCACGCAGTAGATATCCTCTTGGGGCAGGGTGAAGTTGTCAAGCCGGCTCATATCCTCCGGCGCCACCTTGGTCAACGCGGCAACCTTGTGGCCGAGGGCGTACGCGGAGGCCGACGAATACAGCACCGCCCCGCCGGCGATGGCGGTTTTGTTGCCCTGCCAGTCCGTATCGTGGTCGACCGTGATGTGGCCGATAACCAGCGTGTCATAGTGTTTCATGGTGATTCTCCTTTTGTGTCATTCTTCCAATAAAAAGTCCAGAATTTTTGTGATTTTGATTCCGTCCACCGACGGTGTCAATGTGTCATGCAGCACCAGCACCGTTTTTTCGTAATTGTCGCGGATGGCTTGCAACGGCGCAAGCTCGCGGCGCCGTGTCTCGGGGCTGCCCATATTTTCGGTCACCTGAACATATTTCTTTTCGTCGGTTTTTGTGGCGATAAAGTCCACTTCTTTGTTATCGATCTTACCGACAGCGACATCGTAGCCGCGGCGCAGGAGTTCGAAATAAACAATGTTTTCGAGGACATGGCCGGAGTCGGCGTCTCTGTTGCCGAGCAAATAATTCCGCAAGCCGATATCCACGATATAATACTTGCCCAAGGTACGCAGGAATTCCCTGCCTTTTATGTCAAACCGTTTTATCTCATAGAAAATATACGCCTCGGTCAGCGCTTCGATATACGCCTGAATTGTTTTCGTGGCCGGTTTCGATTTTCGGGAACCGCTGTTAAGCAGCCCTTCGTTCGCCAGTGTGTTGCCGATGGATGTCGCGGAGATATTGCTGCCGATGTTATCCGCAAGGAACATAATCAATTTGCGCAGAAGGGTCGGGTCCGTGATAAGCCGTTGTTGTTTGCGCCGGCCCCGTTCGAGAATATCGCGGACCACCACGGCGGAATACACACCGTCAAGCACGGCGAACGCCTTCTCCTGCTGCAGGCCGACATCGGCGATCGACGGCATACCGCCAAATTTCAGGTACGCTTTAAACAAATCAGCCGGTTCAAACATTTCGCCGCTCGGGCTGCGTATAAGGTTTCGCGGTTCCCCGGCGGGTGAAAGCGTTTTTTGCAGCCGGTAACCGTGAAAATCGATAAATTCACGGAAAGACAGCGGCAGCATCCGAATTTCCACATACCGCCCGGAAAGGTAGGTCGACAGTTCGGAGGAGAGCAGAAACGCGTTGGAGCCCGTGATATATATATCACAGGAGAAATCCACGCGAAACGAATTGACCGCCTTCTGCCAGCCTTCTATCCGCTGCACCTCGTCAAAAAACAGGTACATTTTCGCGTTCGAAACGGCCCGCTTCATGACATAGTCGTAAAACTGTTTGTTATCCATGTCCGATAAAGACATGGACTCAAAATTCATTTCGATGATTTGGGTATCTTGTATACCCGTCTCTCTCAAATGCCGCGCCATGAGTTTGAGCAGGCTCGATTTGCCGCAGCGGCGAATACCGGTGACCACTTTTATCAATTCCGTGTCGCGAAACGATATCAGACGGTTGAGATACAAATCCCGGGGTTTTAGTTTTAATTCCTGCGAAGACATCGTATCACTTCCCGGTGACAATATACCATAATGACAACATAAAGTCAACTTTTATAACATTGATGTCACAAACTTTTATTTTTTCAAAGTTTGTGACATCGAATACTTATAATACCATGAATTTCTTGGGCTGATAGAATTGCCCGCACAGCGGTATTATTTCAAGAAAAAGCATTTCATTTAAGAAGTTGACATTTTAAATATTTTAAGTATAATGAGTAATTAGTAAAGTATATTGAGTAATTTGTATGGAGGCATTTATGTTTCGAAGAATTTTGGTTTCACAGCTTGCGGAAAGATTAAAAGAACCGAAAAAATTCATTCAAATTGTTGTCGGTCCAAGGTAAACGGGTAAAACAACCGCTGTTGTTCAGGCTCTTGAACTGCTGTCGGTTCAGCGGCATTTCGTCAGTGCGGACGACCCGAACCTTGTTTCCATAGAATGGCTTCGCAACGAATGGGAGCAAGCCCGCGCTCTTACAAAAACAGGTGATGCCATACTCATCATTGATGAAATCCAAAAAATCAGCAAATGGTCTTCAATCGTCAAACTGCTTTGGGATGAGGACAGCAGACTGTGCGTACCTTTAAAGGTAGTTCTGACAGGTTCCTCTTCCCTGCTGCTGCAAAAGGGTCTTACGGAATCGCTGATGGGCCGGTTTGAAATTTTATACTCTCCTCATTGGAATTATGCCGAGTGTAAAGAAGCGTTTGGTTACAGACTTGACGATTTTCTTTTCTTCGGCGGATATCCCGGAGCGGCATCGCTCATAAAGGATGAAAACCGTTGGGCGCGATACATGGGCACTTCCATAATTGAGCCTACGATTTCACAGGATATATTAATGATGGAGGAAGTCAGAAAGCCCGCGCTTTTACGGGCGCTTTTTGTATTGGGTTCGGGATACAGCGCGCAGGAATTATCCTATACGAAATTGCTCGGGCAGTTGCAGGACGCCGGGAACACCGTAACTTTAGCCCATTACCTTGAACTTCTTACACGAGCCAATATGCTGACCGGCTTGCAGAATTATTCCGGGAATCAACTGCGCGCCCGAAAAAGTTCACCGAGATTTATGGTGTATGACACCTCTCTTATGACGTATGCGGACGGCTCAAACAGACGTCGGTTGCTTGAAAACCCTGTCGAACGCGGAAGACTTGTTGAAAGCGCGGTAGGCGCTTATCTGCTCGCACGCGGAAAAGAAGAAGGATTTGAAGTGCATTGGTGGCGCGACCGTAATAATGAGGTGGATTTTGTTTTAAAAAATGGAAGCAGTCTGACAGCCATTGAGGTAAAAAGCGGCCGGGTGAAAAACACAGGCGGAAGCCTCCAGTTCAAAAAACTGTATCCCGAAGCTCTCTCCCTCATCATCGGTAGCGTAAACCTCAGCTTAGAAGACTTTTTGCTTGGGAACAAGCCGTTGTTCTTATAAGGAACAGCAACTTGTCGTCATATAGGTTTTGTATATGTATAATACGAAGCGTCACCATCAGGATGCATACTGCTGAAGCGAAACCCGGCCTTTTCGAATGCCTTTTGCGAGGCAATGTTATTGGGGTAAATTACCGCTTCCGCAGTGCGGATATCTTTGCCGATAATCTCCGTACTGTTTGCTAACAGTTCCCGCAAAGCGGCCGTTCCGCAGCCTTTGCCGCGCTTTTTGGGATCAACAATGTATTCGGAAATAATGAATTCCCCGTTATCGTTCATTCCAAGGGCAATGACGGCGAACGGAGTCGAGCCCTCAAAAACAACTTTGTCCCAGAAATTTTCGCCCTTTTTGTGATCCCCCTCATTGCACCAGTAATCAAAAAAATCATCCCAGCCGTCGTCACAGCCGGTAAACCGCTTTGCTTCCCGGTCCAGCCAACTTTCAACAACACGGGAATACTCCGTTGTATAGTCAACCCATTCGAATTTCATAAATCAGTTCACCTGTACTCTCCGCTTTTTACTTTGTTTAAGTATTCTCTTATACCGTCTTCTTCGAACTGCCTGTATGTAAAACCAAAGTGCTCCGAAACCGGCAGAGCTAGAGTATGAAATAGGCCGCACATTACAAAAACCGCGGACCAGATATCGTCATAATCGCTGCTTGGATAGGTCCTGCAATACTGTTCGTATACATCGGCCGACAGATATTTTTTGAAGTACTTGCCCGCCTTGCCGGTTGACAAATCAAAACCGTTTTGAACGCCGATATACCAGTTAATCATATCGTGCAGTTCAGCCCGCACAACTTCGTTGAACATATGCATCACATAAGGCAGTTCATCTCTGGCAATGCCTTTGGCAACATTATTCAGGCACCACCAGAAGTTGTTGCAGCAGGAGGTATACTCAAGCTCCGTAGGCGGTGTAATATGCCAAAGCCTGTCATCCGGCGCGGGCAAAGGCGGCAAAAGGCCGTCTTTATCGAGCAGCACAATGCCCGGTTCGCCGCCGTCCATATACTCTTTAAATTCAAAGTTCAGGTCTATTCGGTTTCCGTCCGGAAAAATCATAAGATAAGTAAAATGGCCGTCACCCTCAGGGTTGCGCATAATTTCCGGCATCTGCATAATCAGCGGTTTGCCGAAGCGGTCTTCAATCCATGTGGTGTTATTATAAAACGGCGCAACATCCTTTACAAAATAGGTAATATCATAATCCTGATACATATCTTTGGGAGCGTTGGGATTGGCGCGGGAGCCGGAAAGCAATACCGCCCGAATCCTTTCGTCAACTTTAGCAACATTCAGAATTAAATCAAACATTTCCGTTTCCGTTCTCATAAATGCCCTTCTCGCCCATAGATTTATTAAACATCTAAGCTTTTCTCTATCCAATACCGTTCCATGTATTTGTTATCATCCTTGATATTCTTCATCGGGCCTAATTAACAGTAATTGGTTCTTTGAAGCTTCCATCATTCCTCACAAGCCTTTCGTATTCTCTCCTGCCTCAACCCGATGCCTGCCAGCACTTTACCCGTTGTCGCACCGTCATACCTGTATGCCAGTTCTTCCAATTCAAACGGAATCTTCGCCCTGTTATCAAGCGTTATCAGCTTTTGATTTGTTTTCAGCCGCTCGCTGTTTTTTATAACCGACTCCCGTATTGCTGATTTTTGTATTTGACCGGCGTTTTCAAGGATATTGTCAAGCGTGCCAAACTCACGCAGAAGCTGCGCGGCGGTCTTCGGCCCGATTTTATCCGCGCCTTTGATGTTATCGGCTGTGTCGCCCGTAAGCGACTTGAAGTCGGCGTATTGGTCCGGAGTGATCCCCAGCTTTTCGTGGATGTATTCGCAGCCGCAAAATACGGTTTTATCCCCGCGGTAACGCAAGACTGTGACATTGGTATTGATCAACTGAAAAAAGTCGCTGTCATGGGATACAATCACTATTACCATCTCCGGCTCGTATTTCAAGGCGTAAGAGGCAATCACATCATCCGTTTCCAATTCCACAGTTTCCGCATGGCGGATACTCATATAATCCAAGGCTTCAAAAATATCCGGCAATTGTGAAAACGGGCTTTCCTCTTCGGGAATATCGGCATAATCCGGGCGGTTCGCCTTATACTGGGCGTCGAGTTCCCTGCGGTCACTTTCATGTTCGCCATCAAACAGGGCAACTACATGTGTCGGGCGTGTCATCCGGATGATTTTCAGCAGCGATGCTATAAAGCCAAACGTTCCGTGGATGGCTTTCCCCTCTTGATTTATAATGCGTGCCGGTATGCCGAAAAACATTTGAAACAGCAGGTTATGGCCGTCGATGATAAGTAGTTTATTCATCAGTTACCTTTCGTCAAAATTTTATTAGTCAATATTTCATCTATATTTTCATCGAAATATTCCTCTGCAAGGATCGCATATATTGCTTCGTCAATCCATTCTTTATCCACACGCGCCCAAAATGCTTTGACATGCAAGGCCTCACGCCGCATGCCGTTTCGCTCCATCACACGGTACGAACCGTAATTTACAGCGGCACATGGGGCAACTATGCGGCGCAGTTTCAGGTCCTCAAACCCGTATCGAATCAGTTCGCCGCCGAGTTCGGTTCCGTAACCGTTTTTCCAATAGTCCATGTGGAGAATCCAGCCTAGTTCCGCCGTATCATTTTTATCGTCTGGGTAAATACCGCAGCTTCCGATAACGACTCCGGTTTCTTTCAATACAACCGCGAAATCCTTGCCGGGTTTTACCGAAGCTAAGAAATCACGCGTTTGTTGCTCCGTATTGGGCCCCCAACTCATATAACGGGTGTTGGCAGGGTTGCCCGCCCATGAATGTACGGCATTAAAATCGTCCATCGTGAGCGACCGAAGAATCAACCGTTTTGTTTCAAGCGTGTCTTTCATGTCAATCACCTTACATGTTTTCAACATTGCCGAAATAATCCTCTGAGAGGATAACATAACAAATCATATCACACCCGGTTTTTGATGCTTGGTGAAGAATGCCTTCTTGCCGCATACCGCAATTGAGCATTACACTGCCCGAACGGGGATTTGTAGCCTTGTGCCTGGCGGTTATCCTGTTCACGCCAATTTCCTCAAAGAAGAACGCAAGCACAGCTCTTAGTGCTTCTGTAGCAATACCTTGATGCCACCAATTCACCCCGATGGCATATCCGATTTCCAAAGTCCGGCGCAAATCGTCCAAGTCATGCGCGTTAATGTATCCTATCGGTTCGCCTATGTCTCTGAGGACAATGGCCCAATTATAGCTGTCCGGCATATCATAGGCAGCTATCCAATCATCAATAGTCTCGAAAGTGCCGTTTGACTGCCAATTAAGATAGTGAGCAATTTCTTTATCTTCATTTGCCCAATTGCGAAACATCGCCTGCGCATCGTCTATCGTAAACCGTCGTAGAATCAGCCGCTCTGTTTCAAGGGTGACTGTGCCTTTGTGATTCATTGAAGCTCACTCCTGCCTTCATTCGTTAGATGCTATAAATGCACCGGTTTCCTTGGGAATCAGGATTACACCGTTTTGTTTACATGCTTCCAGAACCGTAAACATTTCATTGTCCGAAACCGCCTGCAATTCTTCCGACCATGGCAGCGTGCGTATATAAGCGATTATATCGTTTGTATCGGTAACGGCAAGGGAATCTTCATAAACCTTTTTCTTAACATGGTTGAAATAAGCCGTTAACGAGCCTGTTCCGTTATTTAAGTTGAATTTTGAACGTTTCACCCGCGGCATGTGAAGCGCGTCTTTAACAAATCCAACGATTCCGTTTTCTCCTGTGGCACAGTAGAATTTTCCGTTTGTTTTAAGCACCCTCTTTATTTCGGAAAGCCCCTTATCCAAATCCGGGACATGATACAGCATCATATTGGCGATAACGATGTCAAAACTTCCGTGCGGGAACGGGATATCCTGCACATCAATCACCATATAAGTAATATCGCTTTCATGATCAACATTCTGCTTTGCCGCGCAAACCATATTTTCAGAAAAATCCGACAGAACGAGATTAATACGTTCCGGCAATTTATCATAATGCTCTGCCCATAGTTTTCCGTTCCCGCAGCCAAGCTCAAGTATGCGGTCGCCCGGTTTTATGACATAATTTGAAAACAGCCAGTTAAACCAGCCAAACGTATTGGTGCTGTACTTTTAATGCAACGATATTCTGTTTTCGAGATTTTCGGATGTTGAGTACTGTTGCTCAACGATTTTTTTATCATCCATCTTGTTCATAAATTTCTCACCTTTTAATTCATTAATGAGTATAACTTATCCGCAATTATTTCTTGATTCTTCTCAATTTCATGGCAGATAGGCGAAACCATCAGTATTGTTATATTGTATTTTTCTGATAGGAGACGTTTAATGATTTCCCCGGTGAGAACTGATTTTTCAAGAGACATGATTACACGACCCCGCTTTCAAGAATCGAAAATGTCAGTTTATCGCAGTCGATTTCAGCTGCCGCTCCGTAAGGCAAGACGCACATCGGAGATGAATGCCCAAAATTCAATCCGTAAATAACGGGTATATTACAGCTATGTTTTCCGGAGAGCGTATTCCTAATAACACAAGCACGATCGTCAAAAGACCTATTCTCGTTTGTTTTTCCAATCACTATACCTTTGAGCTTTTGTAATATGCCGTTATTGCCAAGAATATTGAAAAAAGTTTCTACATGTTCGGAAGTGAAAAACTCCGGTATATCCTCAACAAACAGAATGGTATCTTCAAAATCATCGGCTGACAACGCTAATATTGTTTCGGTAAGCTCTGGAATTCCGGTATGGCCTCCAATCAGATGTCCGTATGCTTTACCTTTTCCCTGAATCAGTTCGTATCCATCGTTTTTGTAATAGTCTCGTTTTTTATTCCGATTGACATAGTCCGGCGCTTGAAAAGTCCAGTCCTTCGAAGGTTCAATTGTCCCAATTACAGATGTATCAAATAATGTTTTAATAAACCATTTTTTACTGTATTCATGCCAACCGAACTGCTCCGCTATGGGATTCAACAGATTATCTCCATAGAATGAAGACAAACCGCTTTTATAACACAGAAAATGCAAATTCATAACATCGGAATACCCGATAAATATTTTAGGATTTCGATACATACATGACGAATCTATGTATGGAACGATTTTAATACTGTCGTTTCCTCCGACATTTGCAATAATCGCGTGAACTTCCTTATTTTCAAAAGCCCACATGATGTCTTCCGCACGTGCTTGCGGATTCCTCGCAAGATATTCCGAGCCTTTGAGCGAGTTTGGAGCCGCCACCACATCCAAATCGAGCTCACTCAAACGCTTAACACCAAGCTTGTATTTCCAATGTATATCCGGATCTCCAGCCCAGCCGTGGCATGGGCTCACGGTTGCGACTTTATCGCCGGGGCGTAATTTTAGGGGCTTTATCAGTTCTTTCATTTCAACGCCTTTCAAGCACACAAATCAAATGAAGCAATATTTAATCATTTATCGCTTTCGTATGTTCGGTAACATTAGCCTTCACAATTCTATGTGAACTTTTATCTGTACGCTATTCGCAGTTTCCATTACCGCTTGAATCCATTATCTGCCGGAGCTTAACGGCACGCTCATATGTTAGCCGCAGAAAATCAGCCAGTGGCATATCTGTCTCGTGAGGATTATCCAGATACCCGCCCCAGCCGAGCATTACACCGTCAAAGCCCGCTTCACGAATAATCCTGTATCTTTCATCCATGGGTGTTATATATCCAAAGGAATCATGTATTGTGATTTTTCTCATCTTAAACCTCTCAACTTAACCCTTCCGGCATTTCAATTCTTCTTTATCAACAACGCCTAACCCCAGCCTGTAATCTTCTACCTTGTCTTCCAGGACATTGTTTTTGAGTATGTTCAACAGGAAGATTTCGCGGGCTTTCATGGTGTCCCCGCTCATGAAATCGCCCTCAATAATGTTGGCGCTTTCGTGTTAGTGCGGGTTGTTCGCTATGATACCCATGAATTCTTTAAGTAAGGGCGCAGGTCTTTATCGAGTTTTTTCGGTGACCGCATCCCGGCCTCCGTTTAAAATTCGGCGTGCCCGCAGGCAAACTGCTCATACATATCGTCGCCCTGGCAGCAACCCATACGGGACATGCCGCTGCTGCCGGCTTTGTGGGCGCCGGGCATGACCAGTTTGGTAATTTTGACATCGTCTTTGATGAAAGACATCCAATTCTTATAAATCAACCGTGGCGCCGCCTTTTGATATTATTTATGGTATTTGCCGCCCGAATTGATCATAAAGCCCCGATACAGCTGCTCAAGGAGCATTACCCGGGCCAGGCGGTGCGGAAAGGTCATAGCGGACATTGAAAGCCGGACGGACGCGCCGGCTTTGATCTCTTCGGAAAGGCCATGGGAGCCGCCGATAATGAAAACCGGCGTGCCCTCCCCCGCCGCGGCCGCCTTTTCAAGCGAGGCGCCGAACTCCTCCGATGAAAACTGCCTGCCCTCGACGCAAAGCGCGTACACTTTGGCGTTCGGGGGGATTTTCGCGGCGATGAGTTTGCCCTCGCGGTCCAGAGCGGCTTCGATTTGCGCGGCGGACGGGTTTTCGGGCAGCGGGGCGGGCGCGATCTCCGTCGTTTTTAAACGGCAGAACGCGGACAGCCTTTTTTCGTATTCGGCGCTCGCGTCGCGGTAATAGGGTTCTTTCAATTTACCGACACAAATCAGATTTATTGCAATCAACTTAAGCTGCCCCTGTCATTTCAAATTCGGTTCTTACATAAAAATACTATTATAATACACTATTTGAGAGATGATCGGTTTGAAAATCAAGCTTGATAAAAAAGCCTCGAGGGCAATTTTTATTTCGGTATGCGCCGTTTTACTGACGCTGACGCTGTTCCTGACGGCCAGAGTCATCCGGCTTGCCGTCAACCGGGCCGGCGAACCGGCGCCGACGCGGGAGGCGGTAACGGCAACCGCCCCGGCGCCGGCAACGACACAAACACAAACCACACAGCCGACCACGGAGGAAACGACAAAAGCCGCTTATATAAAATGGGTCAGTTTCGACGTGAGCGAATCGGCCCTGGAAGACACGCTGTGGCTCGACATCGAAACGCACACCGCGGAAAACCATATCAGTTGGATCGACAGCCTTTCGTACCTCGCCTGTAAAAACGGCGGCAACTTCAAAAAATATAAAAAAAGACAGCTGAACGAGATGTACGAAATGCTCTCGGACGGCACGACGGTCGACTCGCTCATGGCGGACAACAAATACTACACGTTTTATCAAAAAGCCTACGGCGCGGTGTTGGGCGGAATGGTCGGCGAATACAAAAAAGAAGCGCCCGACCCCGCGGACAAAACAAAAAAAATTCTGGTTGAAAAATACGGATTAAAAGCATACAACCCCATCGCGGAAGGGTTTCACTTCAGCCACAGCGACGACTTCGGCAACGCGAGGAATTTCGGCTACAAACGCACACACCTCGGCAACGACCTCGTCGGCTCGGTGGGCACGCCCATTGTCGCCGTCGAAGGCGGTACGGTGGAGGCCTTCGGCTGGAACCGTTTCGGCGGCTGGCGCCTGGGCATTCGCAGTTTTGACGGAAAACGCTCGTATTATTACGCGCACCTGCGCCGCAACCACCCGTATGCCAAAGGCATTGAGTTGGGTTGTGTTGTCAAAGCGGGGCAGGTCATCGGCTACCTTGGTATGACGGGGTACTCCAACAAAGAGAACTACAACGGCATGAACGTACCGCATCTGCATATCGGCATGCAGCTGATTTTTGACGAGAGCCAAAAAGAGGGCATCAACCAAATTTGGATTGATATGTACGCCCTGATGGAATTCCTAAAACGCAATAAAGCGAGCGTCGAGCGAAACGAGGAGGAAAAGGAATATTACCGGGTCTATGATATCTATGACCCGGCTTATCCGAAGGAGTTGCGGCAGATTCCGCCCGCATACGGCAAAGCGGCCGCCGAACCTTAAAATATAAGAGGCTGCGCGTTCCCGTTTTCGCCGGCTACGAACAACTCAAAATCCCGGCCCTCCTCGGCGCCCGCCGAGCAAAGGGCAGCCCTCGCCGTGATGTACGCAAGCCGCGGGAAGTTATTCTCTTTGCTTAAATGGCCTAAAATAAATCGCGTCGTTCCGCTTTCGAGCAGGTTTTTGACGGTTTCGGCGCAGCAGTCATTGGACAGATGGCCTTTGTCGGAGAGTATCCGGCGCTTGAGATAATACGGGTAAGGGCCGTTTTCCAGCATACGGATGTCATGGTTGGATTCAAGCATCACCAAGTCACAGCCGTCGAGCGCCTCACGGGCTTCGGGCGTAACTATGCCCGTGTCCGTCGCGATGGCAATACGGCGGCCGTCCGCGGTCATAATCACATACCCGACGCTTTCGCGCGAGTCGTGAGAAGTGGCGAAAGGCCGGACATACATACCGCAGACCTCTATCCCCCCCGCGGGAATCGGCCGGGCGGCATACCGCGGCGTAAGGGCGCCGGCTTCCCCCAGGGCTTCGAGGGTGCCCGCCGAGGTATAAACATCGATGCCATGACGGTCCGCAAGCACTTTCAGTCCTTTAATATGGTCTGTGTGCTCATGGGTAATAAAAATCGCGCCGATTGTATGAATGTCGGCGCCAATATCCGTTAAAGTTTTGACAATACGCTTCGCGCTGACACCCGCGTCGATGAGGATACCGCCCGAGGCGCCGCCTATGTAAGTGCAGTTTCCGCTGCTTGACGAAAACAAGGGGTAAAAACGCGCCATAGAATTCTCCTGTTACGGTGTATTAACCGACACCGGCCACTTCCTGCGTTTCGACGGTTTTAACACGGCATATATCGGCGCTGAGAGCGCTGAATTTTTCCACAACATCCTCATACCCTCTGTCTATGTGTTCGATATTCTCAATTTCCGTCATACCCTTCGCCGTAAGCCCGGCGATGAGCATAGCGGCCCCCGCGCGCAGGTCATCCGCTTTGATGGGAGCGCCTTTGAGATTTTCTACACCTTCGACGACGGCGACCTTGCCGTCGACCTTGATGGAGGCGCCCATGCGGGCGAGTTGTTCGACATAACGGAAGCGATTGTCCCAAACGCCTTCGGAGATAATGCTCGTGCCGTCGGCGATGGAAAGCAGAACGGTCATTTGCGGCTGCATATCCGTCGGGAAGCCGGGATGAGGCATGGTCTTAATGTTGCATCGATCCGGTCTGCCGTTTGAGCGGACTCGGATGGAATCATCAAACTCCTCAACGCTCACGCCGCATTCGACGAGTTTCGCGGAGATGGACTCGAGATGTTTCGGAATCACGTTCTTTACCAGCACATTGCCGCCGGTGGCCGCGGCGGCGACCATATAGGTGCCGGCCTCGATTTGGTCCGGAATAATGGAATAGGCGCAGCCGTGCAACGTATCCGTTCCGCGGATTTTAATGACATCCGTACCCGCACCGCGGACATCGGCCCCCATGAGGTTCAGGAAGTTCGCGAGGTCAACGATGTGCGGCTCCTTGGCGGCGTTTTCAATAATCGTCAAACCCTTGGCTTTCACCGCCGCGAGCATCACGTTGACCGTCGCGCCGACCGACACCATGTCAAGGTAGACCGCGCTGCCCGTAAGCGACTCGGCGCGGGCGTCAACCATGGCGTTTTCCTCAATGGATACGGAGGCGCCGAGAAGTTCAAAGCCCTTGATGTGCTGGTCGATGGGCCTGACGCCGAAATCGCAACCGCCGGGCATGGCCACACGGGCCCGGCCGTATCGCCCGAGCAAAGCGCCGATCAAATAATAAGACGCCCTCAAATGGCGCGTCATGTCATGAGAAACGACATTGGAATTGATATGCGCCGTGTTGATTTCAATGGTGTTTTTGTTGATCATTTTCACTTCGGCGCCCATTTGATACAGAATCCGCACCATCATGGAAACATCGCTGATGTTCGGTATATTCTCAATGCGGCAGACATCCTGCGCGAGAATCGTCGCCGGTATAATCGCGACAGCCGCGTTTTTCGCGCCGCTGATATTGACCTCTCCGCAGAGCCTGTTGCCGCCGTTGATGACGAATTTCTCCAATTCGGCACTTCCTTCATTATTATTCAATAATAAATATATAGAATCCGATAATTAAATTCATACTTAATTGATTATACCATTGATTTTTAGAATGTAAAAGGGTTTTCCGTATATTTATGAAAATTTTGTCAAAATAGGGCATATACCGCGGATTGTGGTCTTGACGCAAACAAACACAACCGGCTGTATAATTAGTATGCTCATTTTCAGAGCGGGTTTCAAAGCGGCGCAAGAAATATTTATTCCCTATTTTAGCTGTTTTATTCCTAAATATAATTATTTTCGATTATTTTCGGCAAGTTCCGCGTCCAAGACACGATCGGTGTCAAAGTACGATGCGCCCCGCAATACGCGCCATATCCGCGGGCATAGGAGCCGTTAAGGACAGGTATTCACCGCTGACGGGGTGCGCAAACCCGGCTTTATAGCAGTGGAGAAGATGGTGGCCAAGTTCAGGCATAGAGCCGCCGTACATATCGTCGCCGATGAGCGGCGCGCCGAGGTACGCGAAATGAACCCGTATTTGGTGCGTGCGCCCGGTTTCAAGCGTGACGCGAAGCAGGCTTATTTTGCCGTCGGTGCCCAGAGCCGTCCAGTGCGTGACCGCCTTCTCGCCCGCGCCGCCGCAGGTTCGCAGCGTTTTCATCGGGTCGGGCCGGGAAAGCGGGGCATCGATTGTGCCGCTGCCGGTAAATGCCCCCGGCACAACGGCGAGGTATTCCTTTTTGATTGTGTCCGCCAGGGCGGACGCGGCGAATCGGTTGAGCGCGCAGACAGCGACACCGGAGGTGCCCTTGTCAAGCCGGCCAACCGCCCGGAACAAGGCCATGGTGTTTTTTTGACCGATGTGCCACATGACGGCGTTTGCCAGCGTGCCGCCCAAATGGTTGTGTGTCGGGTGCATGGCCATAAACGGGCTTTTGTTGACAACCAGAACGTCTTCGTCCTCATAAAGGATGTCAAGGGGCAATTTTTCCGGCACAACCGTCGGTTCTTCATCGGGCAGTTCGATGGACAACCGGTCCCCGGTTTTTAATAAATCGGCCGTATAGGCGCGTTTGCCGTTAAGCATGATCCCGTTTTCGCTGCGTTTGAGGGATCGCAGAAGCCGTGAAGAAAGCCGCGCGCTTTCGTGAAGAAAACCCGCGACCTTCCGATTATTGTATTCCGGTGTGACAGTGAAATCAATTCTGCGGGGCATTGGCCGATCCTCGCGGTTTACTCACAGCTGTTCCTGGGCTTTGATTTTTTCGGTCCAGCACTTATGGCACATCGCCTCGTAACTCTCGTTGCCGCCGATAAAGACCTGGTCGCCTCTCGTCGTTATTCGCCCGTCCTTATCAAAGCGGGCGTTCACGGTGGCCTTTTTGCCGCATCGGCATATGGTTTTAATTTCGGTAATCGAATCGGCAACTTCCAGCAGCCGTTTGCTTCCCGGGAACAGCTTGGTTTGAAAATCGGTGCGCAGGCCGAAGCAGAGCACGGGAATGTCATGCTCGTCGACGATACGGCGAAGCATATCGATCTGATCGGGCGAGAAAAACTGGCACTCGTCCGCGATGATGACATCGACATGCCTGTTCAAGCCTGTCAGAAAGCTGTCGTAGATGTCGTCCGTCCGCGAAATGACATCCGCCTTGGCTTCGAGGCCGACACGCGAACGCACGAGGCCTTTTTCCTCGCGGCTGTCGGTCTTCGGTTTCATCAGCCAAACGGTTCGCCCTTTCTCCTCATAATTGAATTTGGTCATCAAGGCCTGCGCGGATTTCGAGGAACCCATCGCCCCGTACTTGAAGTATAACTTTGCCAAAGAAGAGTCACCCCCGTAATGTTTATTCCGGTTTCTCTATTTTATTCTTCGCGTCCATCCGAATTCATCGGGAATCCGGCCCCATTGAATCCCGGTGAGCGTATCGTAAAGCCTTTGGGACAGACGGCCGATTTCACCGTTGTTGATACGCATGGTTTTTTCGCCCCACTTCAGCTCACCGATGGGCGAAATGACAGCGGCGGTGCCCGAACCGAACGCTTCGGTGAGGCGCCCTTCGTCGGCGGCTTTCGCCACCTCGTCGATGGATATCGCGCGTTCGGTTACTTTCACGCCCCATGAGCGAAGGATTTCAATGCAGGACTTGCGCGTAATGCCGCTTAAGATGCTGCCCTGAAGAGCCGGCGTCACAACCTCGCCGCCGAAAACAAAGAAAACATTCATCGTGCCGACTTCTTCGATGTATTTGCGCTCGACACCGTCGAGCCAAAGCACTTGCGTATAACCCGCAAGGCTCGCTTCATGCTGCGCTTTCAGCGAGGACGCGTAGTTGCCGCCGGTTTTGGTGTAACCCATACCGCCTTTGACGGCGCGGACATACTGCTGCTCGACATAAATTTTAACAGGGTTGAGCCCCTCGGGATAATACGCGCCGACGGGTGACAGGATGATGCAGAAGATCAGGTGCTCCGCCGGGTGCACGCCGACATGGGCGTCCACGGCGAAAATAAACGGACGGATATAAAGCGAAGTGCCCTGCGCGGAAGGAATCCAATCCTCATCGATGAGTATGAGCTTTTTCATCGCCTCGATCGCGAATTCCTCGTCAATCGGCGGAATGCACAGCCGCTCGTTGGACACATTGAGCCTGGCCATGTTTTGTTCCGGCCGGAACAAAAGAACGCCGCCTGCCGCGTCGCGGTATGCCTTCAGGCCTTCGAAAACCTCCTGGCCGTAATGCAGGCACATCGCCGAGGGTTCCAGCGCGATGGGGCCGTAAGGGACAATGCGCGGGTCGTGCCACCCGAGCCCTTTGTCATAATTCATCAGGAACATATGGTCCGTATAATAATTGCCAAACCCGAGAGTCGTTTGATCCTCCGGCTTTTTCCTGGGGTTCTTTGTTCTTTCCACTCTGATTTCCATAAACGTATCTCCCGCCCGTATGTTTATTACACTACATTATAACACCGCTATAAAGAATTGCAAGGAATAAAAATAGAATAAAAATAGAATAAAAAGAGGCAGCGCGGTCCCCGCACGGCCTCTTTCGGTGTTTTACGCTTTTTGCGCCGGATATAAAATTCTTGCTTTCGAGCGCCAAAGCATAGTATAATAATCATAGGATATTGTGCTTTGTGTAGATAATCCGGAGGATTGGCAATGCGTGTATTCAGAAAAATCGGATCCGCTTTCCTTGGCCTGTTTCTCGTAGCGGGGTGTTTCTTATCCGTCCCCGGCGATACGGCTGTGGCCGCCGCGCCCGTTTCACCCGGGCGCCTCACCATCGACCGGAAAAGCGCGACGGTGAAAAAAGCCGCCCAGACAATCACGGGCAGGGTACCGAAAAGCGACGGCATCCGCAAGGTTACATACAAAGTGTATTCGGAGGTTGACGAAGGCCTGCTCTCCTTTGAAGGAGAAGCGAAGGTCAAAAACGGCGAATATTCCGCAGAGGGGCTTAAACTCAAACCGAACGCCAATAAAATCGTTGTCACCGCAACCTATGCCGACGGCAGCAAGGACGAGCAAAGCATAACCCTCAACTATGACAGTTCGTTTATCAAAGACCCGAAAGCGAAAAACATTGCCAAGGCGGGCGGCAAGGGCGGGCCGAAATACGTCAACAACAATCTGCTCGTATTTTTTGAGGAAGGCGTCGACGACGAAAGGCGGCAGGAAATTATCGATACCGTTTCGGGCGAATGCGCCGGCTACATAAACGGCGCCAACATGTGGCAGGTTGAGGTAAAGCCGGCATCCATAACGGCTTTGAGAAAACTTGCCGAAAAACTCAGCGCCATGGAAGGCGTGTTTTATGCCGGCCCGAACATGGCGGGGGCGGCGAAGGCGCAAAAGACGACCCCGGCCGACCCGTGGTACAGCAACGGCAGCCCGGCCTGGAACGAGCTGAATCCGCAGGGGGGCAACTGGAGCGTCGAAGCCGTGCAGGCCCTGAGCGCCTGGGACTACCAGTACTTTTATAACAACATCAAAGTCGGTATCGTCGACGCCGGCATTCAGAACGACCATGAGGATCTCAGCGGGAAGGTGTTCTTCCCCAACGCCCAGTCCGCGGCGGACAATAACCCCTATGACGACCACGGCACCCATGTCGCGGGTATCATGGGCGCTATTCCCAACAACAATTTGGGCGTCACGGGCATTCTTTGGAACACGATCATGTACGCCTACAACTGGGACACCATCGACGGCACGGACGCGCACCTCTATGCCGGGCTGACCGACACCGTACAGGCGGGCGCGAAGGTGGTCAACTTCTCACTCGGTTTGGCCAACGATATTTCCGGCTACGGCGACCCGTCGGTAAACCAGTACGTAATCGATTACGCCCAGCAAAGCGCGGGGGTGATGACGCCGCTTCTCAACGCGGGCTACGATTTCATCGTCGTTGAATCTTCCGGCAACGGCCAGAACGGGTATTCACAGGACGCGATATACAACGGTTATTTCTGCTCCGTCAATTATGCCAACTGCCCGGGGACCACGACGATGAAAAACAAAATCAACGACCGCATTCTTGTCGTCGGCAACGCGCAAAGAACCGGCACGCTGGCTTTTCAGCAGTACAGGTCCTCGAACGCGGGCTCGCAGGTAGATATCTGCGCGCCGGGCACGGATATCTGGAGCTGCTACGCGAGCGACTCCTACGGCTATATGACAGGCACATCCATGTCATCTCCGCTCGCGGCGGCTGTCACAGCCCTCGTTTGGTCGGTCAACCCCTCGCTGACCGGTTCGCAGGTTCGAAGCCTTCTTCTGAGCAACACCTCTTACACCGTGGCAGACAACACGTCCGTTTACCACCCGTTGGTCAACACCTACCCGATGGTCAACGCCAAGCTGGCTGTCGAGGCCGCCATCGCGACGGTGGAGCCGGATTATGCGGCGGTCGACGCGGCCGTGGCCGAAGCGAATGCTCTGAACGCCAATCTGTATACCCCGGGGAGCTGGGCGGCCCTGACGGCGGCGGTCAATGCCGTGGACCATAACCTGACGTATCTGCAGCAGCCGCAAATCGACACCATGGCCGCCAACATCACCGGAGCGATAGCCGGCCTTGTGTTAAAAACCGTGAGTTACACGGTGGAATACCGGTTGAACGCGGCCGACGGCGTCAAGCTCGCGGCCGACAAAAGCGCGTCGGGCCAAGTGACAAAAACGGTGACCGAGCAGGCTGTCCCCGTCAGCGGGTACACACCCGTCACCGCTCAAAAAAGCCTGAAGCTCGAGCTTGAGGGGAACCTCATCGTATTTATCTACACCGACCGGCCCATCTTTACGCTTCGCCTGGAAACCTTGAAAGAAAGCGGCGGACAGTTGGTGTCCGTCGCCACCGCGAGGGCTGGGGACATCTTAACGGTCCGGGTTACTCCCTCCACCAATTTCTATTGCGGGTCGAGCCGCTTTATTGTCATGTACGACCAGAACTTCTACTCCCTCCTCGACAGCGGCAATGCCGCTTTCTCCGTCAACCCGGCGAACTCGTATTTTACGGGCACGGTCGCGAGTTACGGAGGGGTGACCTCAAGCCCGCTTGCCCAGTGGCCGGCGACCTTTGTCAACGGAGAAAGCAGTCTTTACAGATTTACCTCCACAGCCTTCAACGCCGTGAGCATGGGATACCCGTCGCTTATAAACGGCAGCGAATGGCTGTTCAGTTTCAAACTGCAAGTGAAAGAAGGAGCCGCCGGCTCAGGGCGCATTTTCATGGACGACCGCTGGACCTGCAACATCAACAACCCGACGGGCCCTCAGTATTTCAACTGGTGCGCCGACGGCACCGTTACGAACGTCAACGGTAAAAGCCAGATGGATTTTTTAGGCAACTATGAAAACGCCGATATCTCCGTTGCCCTCGACACAACGCAGCCGCCCGTTCTGTCGGCGAAGGCGGGCTCAACGACTCAAATTAACGGCGCGGCAGGGCTGATAACCGGCCTCGAGGAAGGCCTGACGCCCGCGCGTTTTCTTTCGGAGTTTGTGGTAACCACCGGGAACGCTGCCCTGAGAATAACGCCGGACGACGGCATGATGGGAACGGGCACGAGGGTTGAACTTATCGACAACTCGACGCAGGCGGTAACAGCCGCCTATACCGTCGTTATTTTTGGTGACACCGACGGCGACGGCTTCGCCGACGGCCGCGACACGGCGATTGTGAACATGATTGCCGCCGGTATGCTTGACCGCTCGCAAACGGGAGAAGCAGTGTACCTCGCGGCGGACGCCGACCGTGACGGCGCGGTCGACACGGCGGACGCAGTCCTGCTTGAAAACGCGGGGCTCTTTCTCGCCGCGGTTTCGCAGACAACCGTATAACATTTGACAAAACCGGCCAATATTGCTATTATATTTAAAATTTTTTTATAGCTCTGACGGGAGTGTCTTTTCGTATGATTAACGCCGATGATTTATGCATGGGTTGCATGAAGGAAATCGGAAATTTGAAGCAATGCCCGCATTGCGGGTTTTACGCGGATTCGCCGCAAATTCCCCCGTATCTGCCGATACGGTCGGTCGTCGGCAATCGTTACCTGGTCGGCAAAGTCACGGAATACAACGGCGAAGGCGCGACCTACATGGGTTGGGATTTGTCGACAAGAGCCGCCGTCTCCGTCAGGGAGTTTCTGCCCGACGCGATTTCAACCAGGGACAAGGGAGACAGCGAACTTAAAATCATGCCCGGCTGCGAAATTACTTTTCGCGACTGCTACCACAGTTTCCTGGAAATGTGGAGAAAACTGGCCCGCCTGCGCGGGCTTTCCGCGCTCATCAGCGTAATCGATATTGTCGAGGACCACGGCACCGCTTACGCCATATCGGAGTATTTCGAGGGCGCCACACTGCGCGAATTCCTGCTTCGCAGCAAAACGGGCTATATTTCGTGGGACCGGGCGCGCCAGTTGTTCATGCCTGTGCTTTCAACATTAGGCACCCTGCATTCGACCGGCATCATCCACCGCGGGATATCGCCGACGACACTGTTGGTGGGTAAAGACGGCAAGATACGGATTTCCGGTTTCAGCATTTGGCAGGCGAGAACGGCAAAAGGCGACTTAACCGCCCAATTGTTCCCCGGTTACGCGGCCGTTGAGCAGCAGGGTTACGAAGGGCAGCAGGGCGCATGGACCGATATTTACGCCTTTGCGGCGGTGCTTTACCGGTCTCTCATCGGCAGCGACCCCATTGACAGCGCGTCGCGTTTGACGAACGACCGGCTGATGGTGCCCGCCAAGTTTGCCGAGCAGTTGCCGGCTTATGTCATCAACGCGCTTATCAACGCCATGCAGATTCTTCCCGACGACCGGACGCGAACCGTCGAGCAGCTGCGCGCGGAGCTTTCCGCCTCGCCGAGCGCAGCCGTAGCGGGAGAACAATATGAACCGCCCCGGCAGGAGAATGTCAAACCGTCGCCTTCCGAAATCAAGAGCCGGATGGACGCTCGAAAAAAAGCGCAAAAAACAGCGCTTAAAACAGCGCTCGCCATTCTCGGGGCCGGGCTTGTCATGTTTTTTATTATCATTCTCGCGGTGCGCCCCTTCAGGGAATTCTTTTTCACGAGCGGCGACAACTCCGGCCTGACGACCAAAGTGACACAAACGCAGGCGCAGCAGGTCAAGGTGCCCGATTTTTCGGCAATCGGCAACTACGGCACCATTACCTCGAGCACCGTTTGGACAAACCGGTTCACTTTCAAAGCCGTGTATGTATTCACCGACAGCAACGATGACAAAAACAAAATTATTGAACAAAGCGTGAAACCCGGCACTATGGTGGCGCCAAAAACCGAAATTGTCCTGACGGTCAGCAAGGGCGCGGAAATGATCCGGCTGCCGGGGGACCTCATCGGCAAGGATTTTCAAAGCGCCGAAGCACAACTGGCAACCCTGGGCTTTATATGTAAAAAAATCGAAAAGCCAAACGACGGTTTCGCTCAAGCCGGAACGGTTTTTTCGGTTTCGCCGACGGTGAACCTCGAATACGCCAAGGGAACAACAATCTACCTGTATGTCTGGGGCGAACCGCCCGGAGCGGAGACGACAACCGCGGAAGAAACGACGGCGGAATAAAAAGAACAACGGGAGGCTTCGGGCAAACGCCGAAGCCTCCCGGATTTTACAGGCTTAACCGGCCGGCCGGACGGGCACTCCCCTGCCCTCCAAATAGCGTTTCAGTTCGGGCACGGTGATTTCATTGAAATGGAACAGAGAAGCGGCAAGGACGGCGTCGGCCTTGCCCGCGGTCAGGGCGTCGTAAAAATGCTCCAACGTTCCCGCGCCGCCCGACGCGATGACGGGAACGTCGACGTTTTCGGAAACGGTCCTCGTCAACTCGAGGTCATAGCCGTTTTTTTGGCCGTCGCAATCCATGCTCGTCAACAGGATCTCGCCCGCTCCCCTTTCGGCAGCCTCGGCCGCCCATTGCACCGCGTCGATGCCCGTCGCAATCCGGCCGCCGTTGAGGTAAACCTCCCAGCCGCCCTCGCGCCGTTTGGCGTCAATGGCGCAGACCACGCACTGGCTGCCGAATTTAAAGGCGGCGTCGTTGATGAGCCGGGGGTTGCGGACCGCGGCGGAGTTGACGGACACCTTGTCCGCTCCGGCGCGAAGAATCTCGGTGAAGTCGGCGACTTCCCCGATGCCCCCGCCGACGGTAAACGGGATAAAAACGGTGTTGGCAACCTTTGTCACGATGTCGACAAAGGTTTTGCGGCCTTCGTGCGTCGCGGTTATGTCGAGCAGCACGAGTTCGTCGGCCCCCATGCGGTTATAAGCCGCGGCGCACTCCACCGGGTCGCCCGCGTCGCGCAGATTGACGAAACTGACGCCTTTGACCACCCGGCCCTGCTTGACATCCAGGCAAGGTATGATTCTTTTGGCGTACATTTAAGCACCTCCGCATAGTTCGTGAAAATTCCTCAGCATTTGAATGCCGGTATCGCCGCTTTTTTCCGGGTGAAACTGGACCCCGAAAAGGCTCCCCGTCGCCACCGAGGCGTCGATGGACACGCCGTATACGGTCTTCGCCGACACTTGTGACGCATCGGCCGCCGCCAGATAATAGGAATGCACAAAATAGACATACGGCTCCGGCGCAAGGCCCCGGTAGAGGCCGCCGCTGTTTTTGATATCCAGAGAATTCCAGCCCATGTGCGGCACCTTCAGGCCTTTGTCGGGTATCCTGCGGATTTCGCCTTTCAGGATACCGAGGCCCTTCACACCCGGGCTTTCCTCCGAGCGTTCAAACAGCAACTGGAGCCCGAGGCAAATGCCCAAAAACGGCTTCCCGCAAAGCGCCGCCGCTTTCACCGCGTCAACGAGCCCGCTTTTACTCATGGAATTCATGGCGTCGCCGAAGGAACCGACGCCCGGCAGGATGACGCCGTCCGCCGCGCGGATTTCGGCGGCGTCGGCCGTGACCCGGCAAGACGCGCCGATGTGTTTCAAGGCGTTCAGGACGCTCAGCAGGTTGCCCGCGCCGTAGTCCGCAATGGCAATCATGTGTAAAGGCACCTCCCTTTCCGGCCGGCGGTGCCGGTTTAGCGAATAAAAAAAACTTTTTGACAAGTTATTCTATCATAATAGGCCGTTGCAGACAAGGCGCGGGGGAAAGAATCTTCCGGCTATTGTAAGCAAGCGAAACTAGGTGTACAATAAGTTATATTTCCCGAAAGGAGTTGTTGTTCAATGAAGAAGGTAACGTTGAAATCGGAGACTGTGCGGCTCCGGGAGGGTCGTGTAAAATAACGTCTTGCATGATGCCTCCAAGAGCAAACGCGCTTTATTTTGGAGGTTAGTAAATTGTATACACTCAAACAATACGGGCTCAGCGAGCGGTTTACAGCTGAAGCGTCGCTGTACCCGGATTTGCGAATCGGCCGCGTCGTTTCGCAGCACAAGGATTTGTACCGGGTTGTCACCGAAGACGCCGAACTGTTGGCGGAAGTTTCCGGCAAATTCCGCTTTGAGGCAAAGCACCTTTCGGATTTTCCCGCCGTGGGCGATTTTGTCATGATTGACCGGGAAAGCCCCGGGCAAGGCAACGCCGTCATCCGCCGGTTGCTTTCGAGAAAAAGCCTGTTCGAGCGAAAAGCCGTCGGCGCGCAAAACGAAACACAGGTAATCGCCGCAAACATCGACACCGTCTTTATCTGCATGTCGCTCAACAACAACTTTAACCTGCGCCGGCTGGAACGGTACCTTTCCATCGCGTGGGACAGCGGGGCGAACCCGGTCGTCATTCTCACCAAAGCGGACCTCTGCGCGACTATTGAGCAACGGCTCGAGGAGATTTCAACCGTCGCCGCCGGCGCCGATGTCGTCGTCACCTCGTGCTTTGACCCCTTTTCCTATGAGAAAGTCCACGCGTACCTGGGTGAGGGCCGAACCGCCTCGTTCATCGGGTCTTCGGGCGTCGGGAAATCCACGCTCATCAACTGCCTGGCGGGCAAAGAGATTCTCGGCACCGCCGAAACACGCGGCGACGACCGCGGCCGGCACACCACCACAAGCCGGGAGCTCATTGTGCTGCCGTTCGGCGGCGCCGTGATTGACACCCCGGGCATGCGGGAACTCGGTGTCGAATCCGCCGACCTCGGCAGGGCATTCTCCGACATTGACGAGCTCGCCGCGCGATGCCGGTTCAAGGATTGCTCCCACAAAAGCGAACCCGGCTGCGCCGTGCGCGCCGCCGTAGAAAGCGGGCGGCTCGACGCGCCGCGGCTCGAGAACTTTTTGAAGTTGAAGAAAGAGGCGAAATACGACGGCCTCAATTCCCGGCAGATTGAAACAAAAAAAATCAACGACATGTTCGCCGGTGTCGGCGGCATCAAGAACGCCCGGAAATTCGCCAAGGAAAAGAACAGACAAAAATCACGATAAACAATAAAAGCGAAGCGCCGGTTTAAAAGCCGGCGTTTCCTCTTGCCGATAACCACAGCTGCTCACCGGTTTTTATTTTTTGTACTCGATTTTGAAATAATCAAGATACCCCTTAAAATGATCCTGAGCGGAAAGGCAGGTGTCCATAAGGAAGCCCTTTTCGCTCTTCCATTCGGAAAGCCCGCGGTAATAAAACATTTTTTTGTCTTCGCCTATAATAAACGGAACAATGTTGTTGCGCAAGCATTCTTTAAAGAGTATCAGCCTGCCGACCCGGCCGTTGCCGTCCTGAAACGGATGAATGCTTTCAAATTGCACATGAAATTCAATGATTTCTTCGAGTGTTTTCTTTTTTTGTCTGTTGTAGTTTTGCAGCAATTTCTTCATTTTTTCGGAAACATCCCCGGGGGCTGCGGTTTCTTTTCCGCCGACTTCATTGGGCAGCCGTTTATAGTCGCCAACCGCGACCCAATCCAACCGCGAGTCGCTTGTTCCGTTCTTTAAAAGCGCGTGAAGTTCCTTGATGAACTTCTCACTCAGCAAGTAAACGGCATTGTCGATGATTCTGTCAACACACTTGAAGTGATTGGCTGTTTCCACGATATCGTCAACATTCAAAGCACCGCCATCCAAACCTATGGTATTTGTTTCAAAAATATATCTTGTCTGGTCATGCGTCAGGCGGCTGCCTTCCATATGGTTGGAGTTGTATGTCAACTCGATCTGTATCTTATGGTAAATTCCGCCGGAAATCCCGGATTTCTTTTCCGCTTTCAGTATGTCAAGCAATGTTTTCGGCGTTTGCGCGGATTTATTGATCCTATCCGGTTTAACGGCAGTTTCGGGCAGATACCAGACCTTTCCCTTCAAATAAGCGCCGTCGATTTTTCCCATAGCACAGTAATTTCGCACGCTGCGCTCAGAAATATTCCACATTTTTGCCGCTTGGGCTACCGATATATAATTCACTGCCGCACCTCGATTCTTGTTACAGTATACCCTATTATCGGCAATATTTCAATGCTTATGTGCATCATATTTTAATATTTTTGCCGATAATGGCCATTATCTTATCACGCAGGGGTCGGTCAGCCCCTTCAAGCCTCATTCTTCCCCGCAAATCCCGGCGCGGTTTGGCATTTATATCCCGGCATTTATTCCCCTGCGTTTATGTTGACAAAGCCCTTTTCCTTTGATAAAATAATCGAGCGCGCCAAATACGGAGCGGTATCGAAGTGGTCATAACGGGACTGACTCGAAATCAGTTGACGGGCAACCGTCCGTGGGTTCGAATCCCACCCGCTCCGCCACACCTTGTCCGAAAAGCCTTGTAAATCAAGGCTTTTCGGACTTTTTTACTACAATTTTTTCAAACAGCTTTACCCCGGTATCCGCCTATAGGTAAAAAAAAGAAGGCTTTATCGCCTTCATATTGCCTCTATTAACCTCTTGACTCCGACCATATTGATTGCTCTTGTCATATTATACGCGAGGAAACTTAGCCTCAGCTCAGCTGCGGCTTTTTCTTTTCCTCTGCACAAGACATAATGAAAACCGTATGCCCACTTTACCGTTCCGAACGGATGCTCAACGATTGTTTTTCGCAGTTTAGTAAAGGTGGCTTTGCTGCGCAAAGCAATTGAACAAAAAGCATTTTTCTGATATGCTGATTATGGTCGTGTAAAACATGAACAGTCCGCATATTCAGTAAATCCTTGGATTTTGCGGCCGATATCATATTATCTCGTAAAACAGAAGCGCCATCTGGCGAAACAGATGAACTGAATTTCAAGCAAGACCGGTAAGATATACCGGAATTTAGGAATAGGAACGATGATACAGTTTATTATTGAAAGGACTATAACGATGGATAACGACTTATATCGTACTTTAATAGAAAAGACAAACCAACCAGTCAGTATAATTCAGGTGGTTTTCAATGAGATGGGAGATCCTGTTGACTATATAACTTTATATATGAATCCAGCTGCTGAAACACAATTAGGATTAAAAAGAGAAGAAACTATTGGAATGAGGGCTAAGGAAATCCGTCCAAATGCTGAGCAGAAATGGTTTGCACGATATGGAGATGCAGCAAAAACAGGTATATCAGCCAGGTATGAAATGTACGCTTCGACATTTGATCGATATTTTGATACTCAGGTGATACCACTTGGAAATGATAAGATTGGGGTTTTATTTCAAGATATTACAGAATTAAGAGATAGAGAAGAAGCAGAAAAAAATGCTGTTGAGGCGCTGCAAGAGAGTGAAAAGAGATATAGAGAACTTGTGAAGTATGCCGCAGTGGGCATCTATGAAATTAATTTCCGAACTCAGCAGTTTGCAGAAGTCAATGACGCAATGAGCAGGCTCCTAGGATATAGCAGGGAGGAGCTTCTGAAAATTAATGCACTGGAGATATTGGATACACAGGGAAAGGCTTTATTCCGGAACCGGATCAAACAATGGATTAACGGGGAGACACTGAGCGAAAATACCGAGTACAAAGTTATTACAAAAGATGGTCGGGAAATACACGCTATTCTGAATATCACTTTATCCAAAGACGAGAAAGGTATTCCGCTAGGTGCCTCGGTCATAGCGCATGACATCACCGACCGTAAGCAGGCCGAGGAGGCCCTGAGGGAGAGCGAACAGAAAGCGCTTGCCCTCGTTGCACAGCTTGAAGAATCAGATAAAAAAAAGAACCAATTCATCAGCGTCCTGTCCCACGAGCTCCGCAATCCCTTAGCCGTTATCGTTGCCAGCCTTTCGCTGCTGGAGATTACCCAAAATCCGGACTTGGTTTCAAGAGCAAAAGAGAGCCTCAACCGGCAGGCCGGCCATCTGACGAAGCTTGTGGACGACCTCTTGGATCTCACCCGTATCAATCAGAATAAAATCAAGCTAAAGAAAGAGGATGTCGACCTCAGTGAGCTCCTGAAAAACGCATCGCTGGATATGATATCCGCATACAAGGAAAAGGGCGTCCGGCTGGAGGTTAAACTCCCGACGGCCCCGTTGTTTTTAAGCGCAGACCCCGTCCGGATCGCGCAATGCGCCGGTAATCTCCTGCAAAACGCACTGAAGTTTACGCCTGCGGCCGGCGAAGTGACCCTTTCCCTTGAAAATAAAAATGAGGAAGCCGTCATTCGCGTACAGGATAACGGCATGGGAATCGAACCGGAGCTGCTGGAGCATATATTCGAGGCCTTCACGCGGGCGGACACTTCCCTTGACCGTACAAACAGCGGAGGTCTTGGGCTCGGCCTCTCGATCGTCGACGGCATTGTGAGGTTGCACGGCGGAAGCGTGACAGCATTCAGCGAGGGCGATGGGAAGGGTTCTTTGTTCACGATTAAGCTGCCTGTGTTGACTCAACCGGCGGTGACGCAGCATCCGGCCGCCGTAAATAAACAGGCCCGGAATTTAAGAATTCTGGTCATCGACGACAACAAGGATCTGACGGATATCCTGTGCGCCGTTATAGAATCCATGGGACACCAAGTACGGGCTGCCTATAACGGCACAGATGGCATAACTGAGGCGAAAGAAATTCGCCCGGATGTGATCTTCTGCGATATCGGCCTGCCCGGTATGAACGGCTACGAGGTCGCGAAGGTTCTGAAGTCCGATCCGGTACTGAAAGACACGCTCCTTATCGCGCTGACGGGCTATGCCGGAGAGGATGATGTCAAAACCGCAAATGCAGCCGGGTTTGACAGGCATCTTAAAAAGCCGGTGGACATGGCGGCACTGGGGAAAATATTGACTGAGATTGAAAACAATTCATTTCAACTGTGCACAAAATCGTAAGAGCTACCGCGGCATATAAAGCTATGCCGAAAAATTGGGACAGGTCCTCGGCATTCGAATGGTCGAAAAAGTTCAGAAAAGTATTCGAAGAATAATGATTGATGGAGGGTTTGTGAATGTTGTTTTTTCTTTCGCCGTTTCTGTTTGACGCCAAGAAATCGCTGAGCATTTTTTTAGCCTGCATTTTTTCGTTTTTTTCTTCAGTGGGTTTGTCGCCGCCCTGCCAAGGAGCCGGAACATCTTTGAAATCCGGCGTTACCGGCTGCCTTTACGCTTCAACAAACAAAATCAGAAACAATGAGTTCATCGGCAAGGTATCATCTTTCAAACTTTTTCTCGCCAAAAATGAGCGTGAAGCCTGCCAGTTGGTTCTCAAATCGCCTAACACTCAAGACAACCTCGAATGGGTGATGACAGATCTCACCAACGGCAACGGTGATAAGCTTCAATGCAGCGTGTTCAAGGAAGCGTATATCAATGTTTCAACAACCGATAAACCGCTTTATTATCCCGACGCCCTGGTGCCTTTTGCCGGCGGCAAGTTCTCAATAACCGAAAAGAATATTAACCAGCCCTATTATATCCAAGTTCAAACTTCCCCTCAAACACCCGCCGGAGAATACACTTCCACAATTACCGTTAAAAACAACGCTGCCGGTGAAAAAGTCGAGTGTATTTTTAATCTTTCGGTTACTGTCTGGGACTTCACGCTGCCCGTTACACCTTCGTGTGAAACCGCTATGGGTTTGGACAAGTGGTACATCACGGAAAAACATGGGGTTGACTACAACAGCGCCGAAGCGGAGGAACTTAACAAAAAGTATTACGATTATTTGCTTTCGCGCAAAATATCCGCTTACTATCTTCCGTTCGATATTTTGAGCGATGAAGCGGACGCCTATATGAGCGACCCGCGCGTTACATCGTTCATGATCCCCTATCCTTCGGACGACGATACCCTTGTGCGGTATTACACAAAAGTCAGTTCCAACCCGGTTTGGGCGGCGAAGGGATTTTTCTACCCGATTGACGAGCCTGCCACAGCGGAGGCTTACGCGACTTATTGCCAAATGACGGACAGGCTCGCACGGTTATGCCCCGGTTACAACATGGTAACGCCTTTTTACACATATAAATTCACGGATGCCGGGACCGAATTCAATTCGGTCACGCAGCAAAAAGGCAGAAGCAATATTATCTGCTCCATTTCAGAACTGTTTGATGAAAAAGGGTTCGCGGCGGATGTTGCCGCCAGAGTGAAAGACGGCGATAAAAGCTGGTGGTATGTATGCTGCGGGCCCAAGGGCGATTACTGCAACATCTTCACCCACTGGGAAGGCATTCAGCACCGCCTCCTTTTCTGGCAGCAAAAGCAATGCAATGTTACCGGCTTGCTTTATTGGTCGACCTCCTACTGGGCTAATGTGGAAGATGTTTGGACCGAGGCGCTGACAACGCCTTGGACAGGCAAGGACTCTTTTGGAGACGGTTCGCTGTTTTACAACGGCAACAAGGTTGGCATCAACGGCCCTGTTTCATCGCTCAGGCTTGAAGCGGTTTCAGACGGCATTGACGACTATGAATACCTGACTATGGCGGAGAAGTTTTTCGGCGAAAAATATGTTGACGATATTATTTCGGAGGTTTCGAAAAGTTTGACAAGATACACGTATTCCGACGAGTTGTTCGCGAAAGTCCGCGAGAAGCTCGGCAGCGATATTAGCAACTATAACGCTTGAGACAGTCTGACGGTTCATCCGTCTTGCAGATGAACCGTCAGACTGTCTTTCATATAAGGGATTTGTGATATCATCCGCCGAGTGTCAAACCCCCGTCCCTGACACTCAAATCACAGAGCATCAAAATCAACCAGCGGTAGAAATAAATTAAAATAGTTGTATGTGGACTGTTTACATCATTCTGCTATTATATAAGCAGAACCGGTTCAATAAAAGAAAAAGAGGAATATTTATGTACAACGGTTTTGCTGTTATTCTGAAAAACCTACGCAAGCAACGCGGTCTGACCCAAGAACAGCTTGCCGAAACGATAGGCGTATCCTGCCAGGCAGTAAGCAAATGGGAAACGAATTCATCATATCCGGACATTTCGCTGCTTGTAATTATCGCTAATTATTTTGATGTGTCAGTAGATTATCTTCTCGGTCACGATACAAGTAAGCAAAATGAAGAAATCAAAAATGTATGCAATCAGGCAAACGATTTATTTAAGAATGGTAACTACTTGCAGGCAATCCCGCTTTTGAGAGAAACACTGATTAAGCATCCCGGTAATGAAGAACTGATGTATAACTTAGCGTGGGCGCTATCCGGGACAATCAAAGAATCACCTGAGAATTATGATGAAGCAATCTTGCTCTATCAAAAAATTCTTGAAATCAGCTCGGATGCAAAAATGAAAATAAAAGTAACAAGGGATTTGATTTACCGATTCTATACAAAAAGCGAAATGGATAAGGCACTGTTTTGCGCAAACGAGCTTCCGGCTTTTGAATTTTGCAGAGAATATAACCTTGGAAGAAGCAATCTTCTGACAGGGAAAGAATTATCGGATTATTTGCAGTCAAATATTGTTTTATTCGGCAATGCAATTCTTGAATGTCTTGAATACTTTACAAATGAAAATATTCTCACCGCCGAGGAAATGAAACCATACTCATGCAATTCGGCAAAGGAAAAGATTGAACTGATTAAAAGGATAATCTAACCACCTGTCTACATTGGCGCTCATACTAATAATTTTTGAGTTAAATATTTATTGTATCAAAATAGCGGTTCTTTGTTGAGACAGTCTGACGGTTCATCTACAAGACGGATGAACCGTCAGACTGTCTTTCACATAAGGGAATTGTGATATCATCCGCCGAGTGTCATACCCCCGTCCTGACACCTGGCATCGCCGAGATGTATATGTTTCCACAAACGCAAGGGTATAATGATGGCTCATACCGGCGGAACAAGTACGCACATTTTAGCGGAAATATTATTAACAATTTAGCGGATGAAACACTTGCAAATTAGCGGATATAATGTTATGATAGGAATCGAGGTGGAACGGATATGGAATATATAAAAAGATTTGCCGACGATATACTGGCTAAACGATTAAAAAGCGCCGGTGCGGTTTTAATCGAAGGAACAAAAGCCTGCGGAAAAACGGAAACGGCAAAGCAAGCGGCGAAAAGCGTCGCACAGTTTGACAATGACCCGCAAATCAAAATCAAAATGCAAATCGAACCGAAAACCGTTTTGGTCGGCGAGGTACCGCGCTTACTAGACGAGTGGCAGGTATATCCCGAAATATGGAACAGCATCCGTCATGAGGTGGACGCGCGTAAATTAAAGGGGCAGTTTATCCTGACGGGCTCCGCCACCCCTGATAACGAGAGCAAGCGGCATTCGGGCGCGGGTAGATTCTCCGTCATTAAAATGCGTACCATGTCGATGTTTGAACGGGGCTGGTCAACCGGCGAGGTGAGCCTGTCCGCTCTGATGAACGGCGAAGCCCCTGCCTCCAATGACGTTCAATTTGATCTTGGCGAGATGGCGGAAAAAATCACTATCGGCGGCTGGCCGGGCCTGATTAGCGAAAACGCCGCGGTCGGCTTACAGTTTGCCAGCGACTATGTAGCGCTGATTGCTGAAGCGGATTTGAGCCGTGTATCACAACGGCAGCGCGACCCGAACAAAGTGAAACGTCTGCTGCAATCACTCGCACGGAACATATCTACCGAAGCGTCGCTGGCCGCCCTGTCGCGGGATACCGGCGGCAACGAAAACGAGTTGGACGATGAAACGGTGGCCGAATACCTTTCCGAACTGGAGCGGCTGATGGCGGTAGACCATTTACCGGCGTGGAACACGCATATCCGCTCCTCCGACATGCTGCGAAAAGCTCCCAAACGGCATTTTGCCGATCCGTCCCTGGCAGTGGGCGCGCTCGGACTGTCCGTCGATAAATTGCTTGCGGATCTCAATTACTTTGGGCTATTGTTTGAATCCTTCGTCATTCACAACTTGCGCGTATACGCTGACGCAAGCGGCGGCAAGGTATTCCATTACCGTGATTCACGCGGGACGGAAGCAGACGCAATCGTAGAATACGCCGACGGTACTTGGGGCGCGTTTGAGGTTAAGCTGGGCATCGGCGCGGTGGACGAAGCAGCGGGCAGCCTAAAAACGCTTGCCAATAAGATAGATACCGACCGCGTAAAAGTCCCCGGCACGCTTACGGTTATAACCGGCAACGGTTTCGCTTACCGCAGACCGGACGGCATCAATGTCGTTCCAATCTCCACATTAACTGTATAATACGCTTTGTCCCCAAAGTCGGAGAGTTATTAAAAAACTTTTTCCGGATGCACCCCCCTTACCGAGGCTCCGGCTCCCTCATTCGTCGTTCGGTCGTCGCTACGCTCCTCCCTCTCTCCTCATTTCGGGAGCCGGACGAAGGATTTCTACTGCAAATTTTTAACTGATTCAAAAATTAGTGCAACTTGATATTGCAGTTTTGGTTTTTATAAATTAACATATAATTATCTCATAATTTCATTCATTATTGCGATACAGAGGTAATGGAAATGGACAAAAAAACGAGAAAAGACCCCTGCAGCGGCATACTGCCCTCTATGCCGAACGAAACAATGATGCCCGGACGGATGAGAATAAATACGAACGGAAAGACGGAAGCGGAAAAATACGCGTTCATGAGAAACGGAACGGGTTATGATTTCCGTTCGGGAATGCCGATAGGAAACGGAGATTTCGGCGCGAGCATGCATGGTTTTCCCGATAATCTTACTTATAATATAGCCAAAAACGATTTATGGTGGGGGGATTATGATGCTCCACTTCCCTGCTACCCCGACGGAGGAATTAAGCAACTCAGGGAAAAAGTTATCAACGGCGACCCGAGCGTAAAATTCGACATGTACGAGGCGTCGAACCTTAGAACGAACCATCCAATACAGACGTCAGCGGGAAGACTTACGCTGCATCTTCTCAGCGGAGGCTTCGCTTCCTGCGTGCGCGAGGAACTGGATATTTCGACGGGAACGGCGAAGCAGTTTTTTTCGTGCGACAATATTAACGGCACCGTAAACGGCAGGGATTACTGCGTTTACGCCAACGTAAGCCGTATGGACGAAGTTATGCGGATTGCAGGAGAAGCTTCCAGGACAAGCGAAAGACCGGTATGGGGAACCGTGCGCTTCGAGCTTACCCGTGACCCGATGGAAGTACCCGTGGAAATCGGTTACAGAGACGAAAAAGAAATAAAACGTCTTGAAGACGAAATCGAGCGGTATTATTCTCCCGTATGCTTTATCGACGGGGAATATTTCGGATTTGATATGCGCCTGCAGGCGGGAGAGGACCCCGAAAACTCGCCCGACGTGCACTACACTCTTATGGCGAGAGTAACGGGAGGAGAAACAAAACTGACAAACGTCGGCTATTCCGTGCTGGGCAGCGGACGCTTCGGCAGAAATTTCGAAATACTGCTTACCGTAGTAAGCACCTATGACGCGAAAGATACTCGCGCGGAAGCGAAAAGAAGAATTGAAAAAGCGTTTTTAAGAAACCCCGTGCATGTATGGGTAAACGGAGCAGAACTGAACTCTCACGATTTCTGCCGTTCGTGGATAAGACTGCCGAAGAAAGAATACGCTCTGCCGTGGTACTGGGGAATATACGAAGCGATGAGCGCGAGAAGACCGGGAAAATTCGCTCCGGGCTACGTCGCGCCGTGGTACCAGGAAAATTACGTCAATTGGGGACATCACATATTGACGTATGAACAGACAAAATCAAACTTGGGACTGCTCGCGACGAATCACGCGGAACTGCTGGAATGCTGGTTCCGGCTGTGCCTTGACGCGAAAGAAAAACTGCAAAAATTCGCGGAGGATTTTTACGGATGCAGAGGTACCGCGTATCCGCACGCGATTACCGGCACGGGTGTAATACTCGCTTCGACAGTAAATCTCAACGGTACGATGCTGAATATTTCAACTACCGGAGAGAGCGTGAAATACGCGTGGGATTACTATGCTTTCACCGGAGATACCGAATATCTGAGAACCGTCGGTTACCCGATTTTAAAAGAAGCGGCGCTGTTTTATCACGATTATCTGCTGACCGATAAAAACGGAGAGAAATACGTCTTCCCCTCCCGTTCTCAGGAATTCGTAACCTGCCCGGGGCTTTCAAACGAATTTATGACGAATTCGATTATAGATTTGTCTTTGTTCAAATTTGTTCTTTCAAGAGCGGCGAAAGCCGCCGGAATTCTCGGTATTGACGAAGAACTGCGGGAAGAATGGGAAGGCGACGTCGAGGCTTTAAGGAAAGACTACGCAGTAAGACCCGACGGCGCGTGGAAAACCGCGGAGGACTGGGATGATTTATCTATAGGCTTTCCCGTTCCGTCCGTTACGGATTTAAGCCCGGTCTGCCTTACTGACGAAGTGGACAAATGGAGAGGAACGGAAGAAATGCGCGCCGCGGCGGCGAAATCCGTCAAAGCGTTCACGGACGACGGCAGATTGCCGTGGGATATGTCTTTCGGCATAATTTCCCGTATGAGAATGGGCGATAAAGATTTCGCAAAACTTACTCTACAATTGCTGCACAAATGCAGGGAGGGCGGCAATCTCAACAGAAGCGACGCGTTTGATTTCGATGAGAACAACGAAATGAAGCCGGACGGTCAGCATTCGTTCTACGTTGACAAAGGTTCCGCGTATCTCAGCGACGTCGTGACCGAGATGCTGATGCAGTCGCAGGGCGGCATAATAAGAATATTCCCCGCCTACCCCGAAGATATCGGCGACGCGGCGTTCTTCTCGCTGAGAGCGAGAGGAGCTTTTCTGGTATCCGCAGAATTCCGCTCTGGAGAGCCCGCGTACGCAATAATACGGAGTCTGCGCGGAAACGACTGCAGATTTATGAACGTATTCGGAAATAATATCGTGGTACGCGACCTTGAAAACAACAGTCGGACCCAGTTTGCCGAAGAAGACGACTATATCGTCTTTTCTACCGAAAAGGACCATGAATACGCTATCGAAAACAAGGACAAACCGCTTGAATCTTTCGAAATGAGAAATTAAATAAAGGATGGAAGACTATGAAAAAAATACTTTCACTGCTTTTATCCCTTATACCTGTTGTTTTGTCCGTTTCGTCCTCGTTCGCAGCGGCCGGAAACGAGCTTGTTTTAATTGATAACGGCAGTACGGATTACCGTATTGTCATATCAAAAAACGCTTTGCCCGTCGAAACTACCGCGGCGCGGACTCTCGCGAAATATCTTAAAGAAATGAGTTCCGTCGAAATTGAAATCGCAACCGACGAAAGCGAACCTGCGGAAAAAGAGATTGTAATCGGCGTCACCGACAGAGACAGCGAAACCGGGATTGACCGCGCGGAATACGGCGACGACGGCGTGCGTATTTTTACCCGCGAAAAAAAACTCTATCTTACCGGTGGCAGGGCGAGAGGCGCGCTTTACGCTGTTTACACCCTGCTTGAGGATTACCTGGGCTGCAGATGGTTCACCGAGACGCTGACGGTGATACCGGAAAGCGGACGCATCGCGATACCCGCCGACACCGATTACACCTACGTTCCGTGTTTTAAATTGAGACAGACTTACTGGATGTTTTCAACAATGTATCCCGATTACTGCGCCGCTCACAAACTGCACGGGGTTATGGCGTATATGTCGGACGAATACGGCGGAGCCGCGGGCGAGTATTGCGTGAATTCCGTACACACCCTGCAGTGGCTGATTACCGCGGATATGTTTGAGGAGCATCCCGAATATTTCGGCTGCGACGAAAACGGAATCCGTTCCGTGAACAGACAGCCGTGTCTCAGCAACGGGGACGTGCTTGATATTGTAACTCAATACGCGCTGAATTATTTTGCCGTTTACGGCAATATCTGCAGTATTTCTCAGAATGACGGGCAGTCATTCTGTCAGTGCGAAAAATGCAAAGCTTTAAAAAAAGCGCACGGCAATACCGACTCGGCGTGCATGATTAATTTCGTTAATAAGGTTGCCGAAATAGTACGGCAGCAGTACCCCGGCGCGAGACTTGAAACGCTCGCCTATCAGGATACGCTTACTCCCCCGACGAATCTTGAGGTAAATGAAAATATCGTAATCCGTATGTGCCCGATCAACGGCTGCGTTCTGCACGATTTCGACGACCCAGCCTGCGAAAAGAACAGAACCTTCGATAAAGCTCTGAAAGGCTGGGCGGAACTGACCGATAATATTTATATGTGGAACTACAGCACGAATTTCCAGTATTATTACGCGCTGTTCCCTAACATCACGACCCTGCAGGCGCGTTATAAATATTTCAGGGACAACAACATAATCGCAGTATTTGACAACGGCTGCGGCGAAAATATGGTTCCCGCCGAATTTCACGAGCTGAGAACTTATCTCGTGCTGAAACTGCTGTGGGACCCCGATACGAATATTGAACGGCAAATAAGCGAATTCTGCGACGCGTATTACGGAGAAGCCGGGAAAGACGTGGTTGAATTCATTCACAGCTTTGAGAAAGACGTAAACGGCTTTAATCCCGCGACAATGAGCGTCTGCCATATGACGTGCCAGGACGGCGGCGAGAGTCTTGAGAAAAATTCCGCGTTAACGGAAAAGGAAATACGCGGTCTCGATAAAATAATGGAGAGAGCCGAAAACCGCGCGCTGACAAGCGAAGAGGCGAAAAGACTTGAGGGCGTAAGCATCGGCTGGAGATTTTTCAAATGCGGCACGTTCGCGGGAGAGTTCAACTGGTTCTCGCCGAAGACAAACCCGGAAGAAAAAGCGCGCGAACTTTACGAAGACATGAAGGCTTACGGAATAGAAATACTGACCGAGGGCGGAAATATCCGCTTTACGGACGCGGTACCGGATTTTACCGTACGTCCCACCTGGTGGTTCGCAGACCCGGGAAGCATGCCGGTATCCGTAAGAATTCAGTCGAAGTTGCTGCCCTTTATAAACAAAGTAATGCGAACACTGTTTCCGTTTGCGAAGACAATCTGAAATAAGCGACAGATAAGACAATCCCCCCGGTGGGGTTTGTTGTATATCACCATTATTCATTAAGCAACTGCTTAATTGCGTTAATATCAACCGGTTTTGCCAAGTGCCTGTTAAACCCTGCTTTCAATACACGTTCAACATCACTTGCGCCCGCGTACCCGGTCAGGGCAATTAATTGTGTATCTTTCATTTCACTTTCGTTTCGGATACTTTCCGCGACTTCATAACCATCCATACCCGGTAATCCAATGTCACAGAAAATAACATCCGGTTTGATTTGCTTGGCAAGTTTCACTCCTTCTTCTCCGTCGTAAGCGACATTTACGCGTAACCTAACTCTGAAAGCATCGCGCTGAGTATATCCGCAAAATCCCGGTTATCTTCAATAATTAACAATTTTGAATTTTTTGCGCTGCTGACCGGTACCGGATTCTCCGCCTTTCGATTATCCGGAGGTGTAATAGGCAAACATATGGTAAATGTTGACCCTTTTCCCAAACCGCCGCTGACTGCGCCAACATCACCTTCATGCAAATCCACAATACCCTTGACGATGGAAAGCCCAAGGCCACCGCTGCTTCTTGCCAATGATTTATCGGCCTGCGAGAAAGGTTCAAATAAACGCGCAAGCGTATCCGGGCTGATGCCGATGCCATTGTCTTCCACGCTGATAACCGCTTTATCCTTCTGCGTTTTTAACGTCACAAGGACTGTGCCGGTTGGTTGCGTAAACTTAAGCGCGTTATATAAAATGTTGCCGACAGCCTGGGTAATGCGCACAGGGTCAGCGCTCAGCAGAATCGGGGTTGCCTGAATTTTCGTTGCGAGTTTTACGCCTTTCTTTTCATACTCAAGCCGGATATCCTCCACAACGTCTTTTACAGTTTCATTGAGGTTGATATCCTCTTTATTCAGCTTGATTTTGTTCTGTTTGATCCTTGTGAGTTCCAGCAAATCGTCGACCAGCTTGCACAGCTGGTTCGTCTGGCGTCTCATAACCTCATGTGCTTTGGCTATCAGGCTTATATCTTTAGTTACATCAAGAATCTGAAACCCGGCGGAAATTACAGCCAGCGGGTTCCGCAGCTCATAAGACAAAACGCTGATAAATTGGTTCTTGTTCCTGTCGGCTTCTTCAAGCTCTTCGACCAGCGACAGGGCTTTTCTCTCGCTCTCCCGCAACGCCTCCTCGGCGCGCTTGCGATCGGTGATGTCACAATAGGTCGAAACATTCCCCTTATACTCCCCATTGGTGCCCCTTATTACGCTGCAAACGACATTGGTATAAATTTCTTCTCCGTCCTTCTTCAAATAGACGGCTTCCCCTGTATACCCGTTGTTTTTTAAGAGATTGTCGATGCTCTTCTCCCGGTTTAAAGGCGATACCGTTCTGAATATATCCTTTGACGGGCTGCCGATAGCCTCACACGCTAACCAGCCGAACATCTTTTCTGCCATCCCGTTCCAATAGGTAATGCGAAAATTCTCGTCCACAACGCATATCGCAACCTGCATGCCGGAAAGTATATTCGCTTGAAAAACCATCAAAGCTTCATTGGTCATTTTGTTTGAAGTTATGCCGTTTTCAACCCGGGATGTTTCCTGACTTTGCCCGGCAATATCCTTTTTCATTTGAGATATCTCCTTTTACTCGAGCGCCTAAGTGTTAAGGTTTGCATGCGGCTATTTTGGATATTTCCGGAATATTATATCAAATCCTATCAAATATTACAATAAAACACAGATCGAGCCCGACATTGCAATAATTTTTGATAATAGTTATTTCCAATGAGCAAATGCAAACAAGATATAGAATTGCTGATATTTTAATGCTATAATGATATTTGCATTTGCTATCAATTACTCCCTGTACCGCATTTGCAAGTTCTTCAATGGAGGTTTTTTTATGGGTTTTTCAAGAACCGATTGTCAGTTTTTAAGTCATGGTGATCAATGTTCAGCCTGGCTCTACTTGCCGGACGGCGTGGTTAAGCCTTCATTGGTTGTTATGGCCCATGGTTTTGGGGGATTGAAAAACTGCGGGTTAGAACCGTTTGCTGAATTATTCGCCGATAATGGACTGGCAGTTTTACTGTTTGATTATCGGGGATTTGGGGAAAGCGAAGGTACCCCAAGTCAGTTGATTTCTCCGCGGAGACATGTGGAGGACTATCATGCCGCTGTAACCTGGGCGCGCGGGCGAAAAGATATCAATTCCGATAAGATAGCGCTATGGGGAAGCTCTTTCAGCGGCGGACACGCAATAGCAGCGGCCGCTCAAGATCCGAAGATCGCCGCTATTTCCGTTCAAGTACCCTTTGTTTGCGGGATAGCCAGTGCTGCCCCTATCGTTATTCAAAACGGTCCGGGGTACTTTTTTAAAATTATTTCCTCATTGATGAAAGATTTTTGGCGGGCCGCAACGGCGCGGGAACCCTACTTGGTTCCTATTTATGGCTCGCCCGATGAATTTGCTGTATTAAATACCCGCGATTCCAAAACAGGGTATGAGTCTCTTATGCCTGCGGGGTTTGAACCGGACAATGCAACTCCCGCCCGTATTTTTCTTACCTTGGTCTTATACCGTCCCACAAGAGTGGCCGGCAGGGTAAAATGCCCGGCACTCGTCATTGCAGGGGAAAACGACTCACTAATTCCAATCGAGTCCGTAAAAAAGGCAGCAGCGAAAATGAAGCGGGCTGAGTATATGTCCCTTCCCATTGATCATTTCGACCCCTATTCAGGTGAAACATTCAATCAGGTATCAAAAAAACAGCTCGCCTTTCTGAAAATCCATATATGATTAAATTATTGAGTTGAATTCTGCACTGCTACCTCATTCCCACTCCACTGTCGCCGGGGGTTTTGAAGTGATATCATACACAACGCGTGTGATTTGTTCTATTTCATTGGTGATTCTTGAACTTGCGCTTTCAAGAAGGCCGTAAGGGAGCCGCGCCCATTCCGCCGTCATAAAGTCGTCGGTCTTGATTTCGGCGTATACGTGGTGTTCGCGGACACGCCTCGCGATCAGTTGATTGTATTGGCCGCCGAAATCCAAAACAAGGATTTTTTCCTGCACATTTTTTACCTGCCTTTACAAAGTGTTTCGCGCCGCTTCCCTGAAAATGATGCTGTCTCTTTCAGGGCCGATAGAGACGCAGGAAACGCGGCAGCCGACAGCCTGTTCAATGAAGGTTACATATCGCCGTGCCGCTTCCGGAAGCTGTTCCCATTGACGAATGTTTGAAATATCGCGCATCCAGCCTTCCATATACTCAATGACGGGCGTCGCCTTTTTCAGCGCGGCCGGGAAAGGAAACCGGGTTGTTTTCTTACCGTCCAACATATACGAAGTACACACCGGTATTTTTTCCAAACCGCTGAGCACATCCAGTTTGGTGACGGCAATTTCGGTGGCGGCCTGAACCTCGATACCGTACGCGGTCGCGACAATGTCAAGCGCGCCGACCCTGCGTGGCCTGCCGGTTTTCGCGCCGTATTCGCCGCCCGCTTCGCGCAGTTTGTCGGCTTGCTCCCCGAACATTTCCGAAACGAAGGGGCCTTCACCGACACAGCTGGAGTAGGCTTTGACAATACCGAGAATGCGGTCTATTTTTGCGCCGGGAAAACCCGAGCCGATGGGCGCGTAAGCGGCGGTTGTATTGGAGGAAGTGGTATAGGGGTGTATGCCGAAATCCAAATCCCTGAGAGAACCGAGCTGCGCTTCAAACAGTATTTTTTTGCCGCCGTCCGACGCTTTTTTCAAATAAGTACCGGTGTCGCAGACAAAAGGCTTGATTTTTTCGCAGTAAGCGGAAATCCATTCATCGAGCATCTGTTGCGTATACGGCCTTGCTCCGTACACCTTTGTGAGCGTCAAGTTCTTCCATTCCATAAGATCAAGAAGCTTTTCTTTCAATTCTTCGGGATAGAACAGGTCACCCGCAAGCACGGTCTTCTTTTGATATTTGTCGGAATAAAACGGAGCAATGCCTTGCTTGGTGGAGCCGTATTTTTTATCCCCCAACCGTTGTTCCTCCAATTCGTCCATCTCTTTATGCCAGGGGAGCAGAAGCGATGCCCGGTCGCTGATCTTTAAGTTTTCCGTTGTGATGGAAACGCCCTTGTCCGTAACCTGCAGGATCTCTTTCCAAAGGTTTTCGGGGTCAAGCGCCACACCGTTGCCGAGAATATTTACAACACCGTCTCTGAAAACTCCCGACGGCAGGAGATGCAGCGCAAATTTCCCTTTATCGTTGATAACCGTGTGGCCGGCATTGCCGCCGCCCTGATAACGGACAACGACATCGTATTCCCCGGTTAAAAGGTCGACCATACGGCCTTTGCCTTCGTCTCCCCAATTAATTCCGACAATCGCGCAATTCGACATACGGCACCTCTCCTTAAATATGCTCGCAGAGCCTTTTCATAACCTCGGCGTAGGCTTTTTCCGTGCCTCCGAGGTCACGGCGGTATCTGTCCTTATCGAGCTTTTCGCCGGTTTGACTATCCCAAAGGCGGCAGGTATCGGGGCTGATTTCGTCGGCAAGAACAATGGTGCCGTCCGATAGGCACACCGGATTTTTCAAGCCTTCGCATAAAAAGATTGCTCATTTTGTTGTTGATAATACCTTTGCCCGTAATACTGCCCTTTTTTAATTTTTGTTTTTCCACATCTGCGCCTCTTTCTTTTATTGATTGTCCGCTGTCATCGACATCCGATCAGCATCCGAAAAATGCCACGATAACGAGCAGCTCCGATAAATAAAACTCAAAGACGCCCTTGGCTTCAACAAAAGCTATTACAACAAGTGCTTCAGCACTTTTCAACCTGATTTTTGCAGTATTTTTATGCTAATCCTGCAAAATTAAACTGTCTTCACTTTTCAGGGTGTGTTTCCCGCCGCTTTTCCGGTGAAAAGAAAAGGCGGCTTTTCCGCGCAAACAATTGCATAATAAGCATTTTTTTGATATGCTGACCGTGCCGGTTATCAACAGGCGCACTTGCCGCTTGCGTGGAAGTAACGGAAGGATGTTCACTCGCCCCGGCGGGAAACACGAAGGAGATGCCGGAGTTCGATACATCCGATGAAAGAATTGCCGACAAGTTATGGCTCATCGCTGTTATCCGATAAAGAAAGGGAGTTTATTATGTTCAAAACAGGAAAAAAACGGCTTTCGGTACTCTTGGCAACGGCTATCGTTTTTACCTCGGCGGCCATCGGTTTCACTCAATCAACCCCCGCGGACACCTTGGTGAACCTGCCGAAAGCGACCGGCGGCCAATCAATAATCACCACCGTCACCAGCGTCGAAGAGGCCGCGGCGGTCATGGCGAAAGACGAACCCGTCTCAGCGGCAGCGAAAACCGCCGGCGACACCGGCGGGGACGACTGCCTGACAGCCTGCCGCGGGGAATGCGGCAACAGCCCGTGTATCGCCATCCCCGGCAACATGGGAACGAGGGTTTTCCAGCTCGATGAAAACGGGAACCGGAAATACGATGAAAACGGCAACGCCCTCACCACCTGGCCTATGAGCGTCGACACGGATTACGCGTTGAAAGCCCTCGCTTTGCCGTTGGCGAAATCCGTTATCACCCAGAAGGACAACGGCTTGACGGACGCGGTCGGGCAAGTGGTGGACACGATGCTGAAACCTTACGCGATAGGCCCCGACGCGATGCCTTTGAATGTCGAGGTGGAAACATATCCGCACAGCCTGGCTTTCTGCACGCAAAACGAAAAGGACTTTATCTATAGCTGCCTGCCTATACAAGGCCTTGGGCCGTTAATCGGCGAAGACCATGTGTATTTTCTGGCCTACAACACCTCCGGCAACCATCTTGCCGCCGTCAACGATCTGTACGAGATGATTCAGCGGGTGAAACGGGAAACGGGGCACGGCAAAGTGAATATTCTCGCGGCAAGCCTCGGCGCGACGGTGTTTATCGGGCTGATGGAATATTACCCCGAGGTATATAAGGACCTGAACAAGGTTTGCCTGGCAGTTCCCGCCTGCGACGGCACCACCCTTATCGGGGATGCTTTGACGAACAATTTGAGTGTTGAGGATGAAATGCTGTACCGGGACCTTTTCCCCTCGCTGCTCGACACCAACATCGTCCCGGGCGCCTCAACCGGTTATATCGGTTACCTCATCAGCATTCTCCTGCGGATACTGCCGGAGGATGTTCTGCGGGCGGTTCTTGACACCGCCTTGGGGAAACTGACCGCGATGATTTCGCGGTGCACAACCATGTGGGCGCTTTGCCCCTCCTCCTATTACGCCGAAAGCTGCGCGAGGTGGCTCAATGACCCCGGCACGGCGGAAATTAAAAAACAGACCGACCGGTATTTCCGGGCTCAGGCGGACGCGAAAGACAATTTTCTTTCATTTGCCGCCAAAGGCATCCGGTTTTATGATATCGTCGATTACGACATAACGCTGTACACCATCGCCAGAAGCTGGAAAGAGTATAACAGCGACGGCACCATTCCGTTGTATTCAACCTCCATGGGCGCGACCTGCGGCTATGTCAACACACCGCTGCCGGCCGGTTATGCGCAGCAAAACACCCATTGTTCCGACCCTTCGCATAACCACCTTTCACCGGACGGGATCGTGGACGCCTCCACCGGCTTGTTCCCCGACACAACCTGGTATTTCCGCTGGCAGCGGCACGAGCAATCCCCCGACAACGATGTCATTATTAAACTGGTGACTCAATTATTAACGAACGACACCATAACCTCCGTTTTCTCGGATCCCCGCTTCCCGCACTTTAATAACGGCCGGGTAACCGACGGTTTTCTCAACGATATCACCCGGGCGAAAACCATTGACCAAAGCGCCCTGGCTCCCGAAGACGCGGCCGAACTGCAGGCGGCAATCGAGCAGGCGGAAGCGGTGATGAACAATACCGTCGTTGACACCGCCGCCTACCGGGCGGCGCAGGACAGGCTCTACGGCATTCTGGTCAAAATAGGCTTTGTTCCCGCTCCCGAAGACAGCGCCGCCGCCGCTGCAGCCGCCGTTATTCTGCGCTTTGTGAGTGACACGCTGTACACCTGTTTCGGCGGCTGCGGATTCTCCGATATACTCCGGCCATTCATCCCAAGCGATTTCAAATACTAAAAATGTCTGTTGATAACACACAAGATCTAAGATAAATGAACCGTCCCTGTCTTCGCCCATCTGACGCATAAGGAGGCCTGTCCATGCCCCTTACCCCATTATTGCCACCGGGGTGACAAGCCCCTGGTTCTTCGGCATCAGGGTTGAAAATGACTATGCCGCCGCCGTCAGCGACGCGTTTTTCTCGGTGCTGGGTAAAAAGGAAAGCTGGTATTTCCTTCACATCAGGCAAGACGAGGACAATGTCCGCCCGGCCGTATCCTTTTCGGAGGGCGACAGGCGTGTCGTTTCCATCCCGGCCACCACCGGCGACGGTTTCGGGGATTCACTCGGTTCTGTCCGCGCGGACGACGAGTGGATTCGCCATATGGCCGATTATTACCTGACCGCCGGCGGTTCATCCGGGGTGGTCCTCGATGCCCTTGAGCGGGGCTCGCAGCCGGTCATACTGACGCATTGGCAGGCGCTTTTTTCCAACGGCCGCCGCACCGGCCTGAAGGCCCTGCGCGTGCTGGCCGAACGGATTAACAAACACCTTTCGGACCGTGTCGTATGGACGAATTTTACGGATTTGATGAACCAAACCCTGGGCGGCGCATGAAATATCTGCTTCGCAAGGGCCGGCCGGACAGTGCCGACCTCAGGCGAGCGCAGGAATTCGCGTTAAAGCCGTCAGAGAAGATGAACGCCGGAAACAGTTGAATGCAGAGGAAACTTTTTGATGAATATCAAAAAAGTCACGGGCGACAAAAAAGAATATATGGATTTGCTGCTGCTGGCGGACGAGCAGGAAAGTATGATCGACAAATACCTCGAGCGCGGCGAAATGTTTGTTCTCGATGACAACGGGGTCATAGCCGAATGCGTGGTGACGAAAGAAGCCGGTGGCGTTTATGAAATCAAGAACATCGCGGTAAAGCCGGACAGCCGGCGAAAAGGCTATGGAAAAACGCTGATAGATTTTGTATTCACCCATTACACCGATTGTAGGACGATGCTTGTGGGCACCGGTGACACTCCTTCGGCCATTCTTTTTTATCAAAAGTGCGGCTTTACTCAGTCCCATCGGATAAAAAACTTTTTTACCGACAACTATGACCATCCGATGTTTGACAACGGAATACAGCTTGTTGATATGGTTTATTTAAAACGCGAACGGTAGATTTCGATTTTATTCGGCTTTCGGGTTCATTCAAAGGTCTTCGGGTTGCTTTACCCCAGCTTGACAAGCACATTGTCCTTTGCCTTTGACGCAGTCGTTGTACACGCCCTCCCATCCGCTGAAGGAATACTCCTCCACCGAGACGGAAATATATTTGCTCGGTTTGCCCATGGTCTTAATTGACAACGGCGGCGATTTGCTCCAACCACTTAACCTTTAACATTTTCGTATATAATGGAGTTGAATTCCAAATTATACGAACAATACCGATGACAAAAAGCAATCCACCCCTATAAGGCGGATTGCTTTCTGTTTGGCATTCCGGTTTAAAATATAGTATCTATTTGCCTTTTATAACGGATGATGAACTGCATCATTCGGCGGCTCATTTTCGCAAGTTCTTTGTACTTGTCATAGCTTTTAAAAAAAGCGATGCAAATCATCTGGATTGAGCAAATCACATAAAATACAGCTTGCTTTTCTTCCTGTATCAGCTTGCTTTCGCTGTCATATCCGTGCAGAATCCCGCCGAGAACTTCAAGCCATTTCTCATAGGCCTCATCGCTGCTCTCGGATAATATGCCGGTCGCGCAATAGCAAGCGTCCCATAAGCGGATATTGACCTCGCTTAAATCAAAGTCAATGAATCCGCTTACCTCGCCATCCTCAAACAGTATATTGCCCGGATTGGGGTCTCGGTGAATGAGTTGTTTCGGCAGTTTATCATACAGTTTCCTGAAGCTTTCGGTATAGTCGTCAAAAAAACTGTCGTCAAGCCCCATATTCCACTGTATATTTTGTTGTTTGACATTCGGCAGTGCCCATTCTGTGACGTTTTTATACAGATTCACTTCGTCAAAGGAAATATCTTTTTGTACAGTTCTTAATGCCTTGTGTAGCTGAGCGATACTTCTGCCGTACTTTTCACCAAATCCGGCACGATTACCACCAAACCTGTCGGACTGGGGGAGTGGACTGCCTTTGAGTCCATATATCAGGATGAATAGATCCTTGCCATCCGGATATTCGGCCCCTGTTTTCGTTGGCACAGGAAGGGTCGAGGCAAAGCCCTGCTTTGAGAGCGCTTTTGCGATCTTCAGGTTTTTCATGAGCTTTTCGCGGTCTCCAGTTTTTAGGATATAATCGTCACCGACCGACCAAACACTGCCGGATACCGTTGCTCCGTTCATGATGTAAATATCGCGAATCGGCAGATTCCTTTCAATATCCCAGTTTTCTAAAATTTTTCGTAGTTCTTTTTCGGTATACAAATTGGCCACCTCCGGTTTCGTTGGGTTATGTTCCTTATAAATGCTTAAATACTTTTTCGGTGAGCAGCCATACATCCTTACAAATGCTTTGTAAAATCCCGCGTATGTATCAAAGCCGTATTCAAGCACCACATCAATCGCTTTGCGGCCGCAGGCGATTTCGGCAAGCGCGTGATCAAGGCGCCGCTTTAAAATATAGCCTGCTACCGACGAGCCCATAACCGACGAAAATAAATGGTAATAATGGTAGGTCGAATAGTTCGCCCTGTGTGCTAGCTCTTCCGCGGTGATGTCGGCTTTTAGATTTTGCTCGATATAATCGAGCGTGGTTTTGATAACTTCGGGGTATTGCATGGTATGCCTCCTTCCGTACGGTGGTTTCAGTATATATCACGAAACATGATAAAACATTTCCTGCACTGCTGTTTTATCCGCCCGTATTTTCCGCTGGAAAAGCCCTCATTTTTACGAAAATGAGGGCTTTCAATGTTGTGTTGCTATCAGCAGATGAAGGCGCTCGCTTAGCACATGTATACATCACTCAAACGTCTTCGGGTTGCTGTACCCCGGCTTGACAAGCAAATTGTCTTTGCCTTTGACGCAGTCGTTGTAAACGCCCTCCCACTCGCTGAAGGAATACTCCTCCACCGAGACGGAAATATACTTACTCGGTTTGCCCATGGTCTTGTTGATAACGGCGGCGATTTGCTCCGCGGCTTGCTGCAACTGTTCGCGGGAAGGCCCGCTGATGGTCTTAATAACGATATGCGGCATGACGGCTGACTCCTTTATAATCATTTTGGATTGTCAAAAATATCTGCTGACAGAAATATATCACAAAAAGCCGTTCATTACAACAACGCTTCAAAAATCAAGCCGGGCCAACCGGACACTTCCACATCATCACTCGACTTTTAACCGTTTTTGTATATAATGGAATTGCATTAAACAGCGCCATGTTGGCCACGCAACGAATAAAGCGCAACTAAAATCAAGCGCGAGCCGGCCGGGCCGGTCTAAAATACTCTTGGAACGGGAGGTGACGGGTATGTATGAATGGCACAGGCAAGTGCAAAAAATAGCCGACGGCATTGACCGCTGTATAGAAAACCGCGACGACGACGGCCTGACGCTGCAAGCGATTGCCAAGGCAAACGGCTATTCCGAGTTTCACATGACACGCAAGTTTAAAGAATTGTCCGGAATTTGTTTTCGGGATTACCTGCGCAAACGGCGCCTGGCTTTCGCGTTGATCGATGTGCGCGATACGAGGAAAAGCATTTTGGATATCGCCGTCGATTACGGGTTTGCCTCGCACGAAGCGTTTTGCCGGTCGTTTAAGGCAACCTACGGTATTCCGCCGAGCACATACCGGGCCAAGCCGAAGCCGGTTGTGCTGCGAACGAGGCTCGTGACCTTTGACCGTTACTTTTTGGGTTTAGGAGAGATTGGCATGTTGAAATCCTCAAAGGAAATCAAAATCTACTTTGTATCGATTCCCGCGCACAAGTTCCTGCACATTAAGAACTATGAAAGCGACGGATACTTTGATTTTTGGGAAAAACAGGACGCCGTCCCCGGTATGGACTGCGACACCATCTGCGGCCTGCTCGACAGCGTCAAGGGGAAACTTGACGGTGACGACGGCTTGGTCGGCCAATACAGCGGCCAAATCATGGCGCAGATTTTTGAAGAAGGGCAAGCGCCCGAAGCGTACGGCGTGCGCCTTGCGGCCGATTACGACGGAGAACTTCCCGAACAGATGCTGCTGCTGAATGTACCGCAGGCAGAGTATATCGTGTTTGAGCACGGCAGTTTTGACTATGAGCAGGAATGCGACACGGTCAGCCAAAAGCTCACGGAGGCCATGGAACATTTTGATTACGGCGCGACGGACTATGCTCCCGACCGTTCCGCCGGCCGCGTCTCCTACTATTATTTCGACCCCGACAAATATATAAAACACATCCTGCCCGTTAAGCGCAAATAAACGTGTTGTAGGGTTCAGTTCAATCATTATAACAAAATATTTGAGCGAATATCATCCGAAAAGCAGCAAAACCCGCAAAGCTCTTTGCGATGTCAACCGAAATTTTAAGATAATTTGACGCCCGCCAAGCACCGGAAAACACGGCTTGGCGGGCTCTGTTTATTTTTAGGTGAAAACTTGTTACGCCGAGGCTGCCTCGAACTGGGAGTTGTACAATTCGGCGTAGAAGCCGCCTTTTTCCATGAGTTGGCGGTGGTGGCCCTGCTCGACGATGTCGCCGTCGCGTAGGACAAGAATCCGGTCCGCGTCGCGAATGGTGGAAAGCCGGTGCGCGATAATGAAACTGGTTCTGCCTTTCATCAAATGGTCCATCGCTTTTTGAATCCGCGATTCCGTCCGCGTGTCGACGGAGGAGGTCGCTTCGTCAAGAATCAGCACCGGGTTGTCGGCCAGAATAGCCCGGGCGATGGTCAGCAACTGTTTCTGGCCGGCGGACACATTGCTCGCCTCCTCGTTGAGCACCATGCCGTAACCGTCGGGAAGCGACTCGATGAAGTGGTGGGCGTGGGCCGCTTTGGAAGCGGCGATGACCTCCTCGTCGGTCGCGCCGGGCCGGCCGTAGCGGATGTTCTCCATAATCGTGCCGTTGAACAGCCAGGTATCCTGCAGTACCATGCCGAACGCGGAGCGCAGCTCCTTGCGGTTGTATTCCCGGATATCGTGGCCGTCAAGCAGGATGGACCCCTCGTTGACATCGTAAAAGCGCATGAGAAGTTTGACAAGCGTCGTTTTTCCCGCGCCGGTCGGGCCGACAATGGCGATTTTTTGGCCGGGTTTGGCGACGGAGGAGAAGTTGTGAATAATCGTTTCGCTTTCGTTGTAGCCGAAGGTGACGTTTTTGAATTCCACCAGGCCGCGGACTTCGGTCGCGCTGACGGGGTTTTCTACGGTCAGGTCCTCTTCCGCTTCGTCGAGAAACTCAAAGACGCGTTCGGCGGCCGCCGCCATGGACTGCAGCATATTCATGACCTGCGCCATTTGCTGAATCGGCTGGGTGAAGTTCTTGATATACTGCACAAACGCCTGAATATCGCCGATGGTCAGGGTCCCTTTGATGACAAAGAAGGCGCCCGACAGGATCACGCCGACATAACCGAGGTTCCCGATGAATGTCGTGACCGGGTGCATCAGGCCGGAGAGGAACTGGGATTTCCAGGCCGATTCAAACAGGACATGGTTGGTGTCGCGGAAGGTTTTCGTCACATCCGCCTCCTTATTGAACGCCCGGACAACCGTTTGGCCGCCGTAGACTTCCTCCACCTGGCCGTTGACATGGCCGAGATAGGATTGCTGCGTTTGGAAATGTTTTTGAGACTTTTTGGTTATAAGCCGAATGAGCCCGGCGCTCAACGGCAGGATGATCATCGTGATGAGTGTCATCAGCCAATTGATGGTAAACATCATGATGGTTACGCCGATGATGGTGGTGACGGAGGTGATCATCTGCATCAAGCTTTGGTTGAGGCCCGTGCCGAGGGTATCCACATCGTTGGTAATCCGGGAAAGAACCTCGCCGTAGGTCTTTTCCTCAAAATATTTCATCGGCATGCGGTTGATTTTTTCCGAGATATCGCGGCGCAGGCGGTAGCAGATTTTTTGCGTTATGGTCGCCATGGTATACCCCTGCAGAAAGCTGAAAATGGAACCGATGAGATAGATGATCACCGTGACTATTAATATCTGAGCGATCTTGTCGAAATTCACGCCGCCCGTTCCGGCGATTTTCGCCCTCAGGCCGGTCGAAAGTTCCGTCGTCGCCCGGCCCATGACCTTCGGGCCGATGACATTGAACGCCGTGCTCGTCACCGCGAAAACCAACACGAGAATCATGGCGATGCGATAGCCGCCCATAAACCGGATAAGGCTTTTGATCGCGCCTTTCATGTTTTTTGCTTTTTCGCCCGACATCATTCCGGGCGGGCCAATGCCTCTTTTTTTTGCCTTTATGTTTTTTTCATTTTCGCCCATTACGCTGTCTCCTTCCCGGCAAGGCTGTCGTCGATTTCCTGCTGCGACAGCTGGGACTGCGCGATCTGGCTGTAGACCTCGCAGGTTTCCATGAGCTGCCGGTGTGTGCCGATACCCGCGACGCGGCCTTCGTCGAGGACGACGATTTGGTCCGCGTGCAGGATGGTGCTGATACGCTGCGCCACGATAATCACCGTACTGTCCGCCATTTTTGAGGAAAGCGCTTTACGCAGGGCGACATCGGTCTTATAGTCGAGCGCGGAGAAACTGTCGTCAAAGATATAAATTTTCGGTTTTTTGGCAACCGCGCGGGCGATGGACAAGCGCTGTTTCTGCCCGCCGGAGACATTGCCGCCGCCCTGCGCGATGGGGGCTTCATACTTCTCGGTCTTTTCGTTGATGAAGTCCTCCGCCTGGGCGATTTCGGCTGCCGCGCGTATTTCCTCATCGGCCGCGTTTGCCGCCCCGAAGCGCAGATTTGACGCGATCGTGCCGGAGAACAGCACCGCTTTTTGCGGCACATAGCCGATCATTTCCCTCAGGTCATGCTGGCGCAGTTTCCGGATATCCTTGCCGTCGACCGTTATCTCGCCGGCGGTGACATCATAGAAGCGGGGTATCAAATTGATCAGTGTGCTTTTGCCGCAGCCCGTGCTGCCGATGATCGCCGTCGTACGGCCGGGCAGCGCGTTGAAGTGAATATCCGAAAGCGTGTTGCTGACGGAGCCCGGGTAGGCAAAATCGACATGATGAAAGGCGACGGCGCCTTTCTTTTCCGTAATTACCTCCGCGTTATCCGGGTCCGTGACAGACGGCTCGGTGTCAATGATTTCGTTGATGCGCTTGGCGGCAACGGCCGCCCTCGGCAGCACAACCGACAAAGCGGTCATCATCAGGAAGCCGATAACGATCATCAACGCGTAGGTTATAAAAGCCGTCATGGAACCGACTTCGAGCGTACCCGCGTCGATACGGATCGCGGAGACCCAAACGATGACCACGGCAAGCAAAAACATCCCCATCATCAGAAGCGGCAGCATACCGCTCATAATGCGGTTGACGAACAGCATTGTCTTCGTCAGATCCCGGTTGGAGTCGTCAAACCGTTCTTCCTCTTCCTTTTCACGGCCGAACGCGCGGATAACCGGCAGACCCGTGAGGATTTCACGCGATACCAGGTTCACTTTGTCAACCAGGGTCTGCATGCGCTTGAATTTCGGCATGGTCACCACCAGCAAAATCGCCATCACCGCGAAAATCACGCCGAGCGCCACCACCACAATCCACCACATATTCGCGCCCGTGCGGGCGACCATGATGATACCGCCGATGGAAAGAATCGGCGCGTACAGCAGAACACGAAGCATCATGGTCATCATAAACTGCACCTGCTGGATATCGTTGGTGCTGCGGGTAATCAGGGACGCGGTGGAGAACTTGTCGATGTCGTGGCTTGAGAAGCGGACGACTTTTTCAAAGACCTTGTCGCGAAGGTCGCGCCCGACGCCCGCGCCTGTTTTTGAGGCAAGGTAGCCGACGCCGATGGCAGCGGCTATCATGACCAGCGTCACCGCGAGCATGAGAATGCCCGACTTCCAAAGATAGGCCGTTTGGACACTGTCCGCATTTTTGCCGATGAGTTCGTATTCGGATTTGGCAAATTGCACGGCGGAAGAGTGGAGAATGGACTCCCCGAGGCTTTTTGTTTTTCCGTTCATCATGTCACGGACCGGCAGCAGCATCTTGCGGAAAACGGGAACCAAGCCTTCCGGAATCGAGCGCATCATCGCAGCTAAACTCGATGTGTCAATATCCAAAGCCTTCATCAACGCCGCTGTGTCGATTTTTTTGCTGTCAATGAACGCGGCGGCGTCGAACGGCGTGCCTTCCGCCATGTTGAGGAGTTTTTTCGCTGTTTCCAGGGTCATGGCGTCGAGCACAACAGCGGCCGTTTCTTTATCGACCCCGAAGCGCGATTGCACCTCATCCCACTTGACGGCCGCGCTGACGGAAGCGACAAGTTTTCGCCATTCATCATCCGTCATCCCGGACCGTTCGAGCAGTTCGGGCAGGCCGAGGTCCAGCGTCTCCCCCGCCGCCTGTATGTCTACTTTTGTAAAATCGATCAGGCCTTCCGTGACGGAAGCATTCGCGCCGTTTCCCATGGCGGCCGACAATTTTCTCAATTCGGCGGCATCGAGAGTGTTCAGAATGTTCATGACCGTTTTTTTGTCAAAACCGGTTTTGTTCTTAACCGTTTGCCAGTTGACGGCCGGCAGCAGAAGGTCCATGTACGCCTTGAGTTCTTTGTCGGTCATGCCGCTGAGGTCCGCGGGCATGGCGTCGGTGCCGATGACGGCGAATATAGCCGCGTAATCGAGTTTGGAATAGTCGACGCATCGGCTGAAATCCACCGGTCCGGCGCTTGCCGCGCCGCCGGAGGCCATCAGTTGCAGCAGAGTCGCCGCGTCGATGTTCTCAAGGAAAACGCGGATAGCCTTCTCCGGTATGCCGGTCTTCCGGCTGAGTTTGGCGGTGTCGACGGCCGGCAAAAGCGTTTCGAGGACCTGCTCTTTTTGAGCGGGGGTCAGCGCGTTGCCCGAAAGAAGCGACTCAAAGTCCGCATTCAAAATGCCCGAGCCGAGCGAACCGATCAGTTTACCGTAATTAATTTTGGAGATATCGATGCAGGCCAGCAAATCCGCTGTGTCGAGTTCCATCGTGAAGTCGCCCTGCATCATCGTCAGGAGCGTTTCCGTATCGAGTTTATCGAGCAGAACATCAATGACTTTGACGGGCAGCCCCGTCTCTTCGCTGAGCGCCTTTCTGTCAATGGCGGGCAGCACCGCCCGCATGAGCGCTTTCTTCTCGGCGGCGGAAAGGCCGGCCATCATCGCCGTAAGGTCCATATTGCCGTTGCCGGACCCGGAAAGTTTCATCAGTTTTTCAAAGTCCAGCTTGGAAAAATCGATGAGGGTAGCAGCGTTGAGGTCATCGGGCTTGAGTTTTGACAGTTTCGTCAGAATCTCCGTGTTCAAGGCGGCCAGCACAATGTTAACCGTGTCTTCACCGACGCCGAGTTTCGAACGGACGGCATCCATATCGATGGCAGGGGTAATCACCCGGATGAGGTTTTTCAAGCCTTCATCGGTAATACGGTATTGTTTGAGCAGCGCGGCGACATCCGGATTCTTCAAATCGACTCCGAAAGCCGCGAGCATGGCGGAAGTGTCCAGCTTGGAGGTGTCAATGAGCGCTGACAAATCCATATCCGTACCCTTTGAGGCGGCGGCAAGCCGCTTGACAGTGTCCGGATTCAGGCGGTTGAGAACAGCCGTCACCGTTTCTTTATCGAGCCCGGTTGATTTCTCCACCGCGGCCCAGTCGACGGCGGGAAGAATGGCCGTGATAACCGAACGGAATTGGCTGTCCGTCAAATCCAGATCACTTATCAGCGACGGGAAGTCCGCGGCGGAGAAATCCGCGCCCGACCCGCCAAATGATCCGGCGCCCGATTCCGACGCGTCCGCCTGGCCGATCATGTAGTAAACGGCAAGGGCTTGGGTAAAATCCTTTTCCAGGCGTTCCCTGTCCGCGCCCGCTTTCAGACTGTAGGTTCCGTCGCTGTTAGGGGCGTAAGCGCCCTTCCATTCGGCAAGTTCTTTGTCGGTTAAAACGAGCTGCACGGCTTTAAAGCTTTCTTTGCTGATGGTTTCGGGCACGCCGTACTCAAACCCGCCGTTTTGGATGCCGACATCGATGAGGTCGGATGTGAAGTTCGGCAGCGCGAGGTCGCAAACCGCCTGCACAATGAGCAGGACAATAATGACAGCGACGTATTTCTTATAGTCTTTCAGACTCTTGAGAATCTTCAGCATTCGTTTATTTTCCTCCCGATGTTTTCGCCAAAACCGGTTCTTCGGCGCCTTTTGGCTGGCGATCACGCTCGATAAACTTTCTGGCTAAGATGTCAATCCTCGCGCAAATCCTCAGGAATTCTTCCGTATCCTTCTCCCCGAGGGCGTCGAGCAGTTGCCGCAAACCGCTTATAATTTCATCGTATTTGGCTTTGGCGAAATCGCTGCCTTGCCGCGTAAGGCTCACCGTGACTTTCCGCCGGTCAGCCGTGTCGTGCGTTCGCTCAATATACCGCTTCTTTTCCAAGGCGTTGAGCGTATTGGCGATTCTCGCCGTGGAAAGGTCGAACACCTCGCTGAGAACGGTGGGGTTGACGGGCGATTTTTGAAAACTCAAATACGCCAGAACGGCCATTTCTCCCCTGGACACATCCCGTATCCCTTCGGCCGGGCCTCTCAACAACGCTATCAAATAGCGAAACAGTTCTTGTGCCGCTTTTGTGTTATCCATACCGCACCTCAATTAACTAACAAGTGATAGTTACTATTATAAAAGAGCAATGTGCGTGTGTCAACAAAAATCTTCAAAAAATCACCGTATTTTTCCGGATGCCCACGCATCGGGACGTTGTATTTACGATGCTTTTATTGTATGATTTAATCACCCGGCAGACCGGTGTCTGCCACCCTCTTTGGAAAAGAGGGCTTTTAGCGATCTCCCTCTCGGAGAGGAGGTAAAAAGGCTCCTTTTCTAAAGGAGCTGCCGCCGTTAGGGCGCCAAAGCCATCTACGGATGACAATAGGATTCTAATCACCAGAGGCCTTCAGGCCTTTCCCTCATTTGGAAAAGAGGGCTTTCGAGGGGAATTAAAGGAGGTTTTTTCAATGGGATTTGTCCGAGTATTGATTTGCTTCATGGTGACGGTTTTGATGACTTTGAACCTTTACCCGGCCACCATCGCGCCGAACAACGCGGTGGTTGACCAGACGGAAAACCCGGTGATGCGTTTCGCGGTGTGCAGCGATATCCATATGGAGGACAGCGTCGATTGCCGGCAATACGGCCGGCTTGAGAAGCTCTTTGAGTATTCCTACGAGTACGCGGAGAGCCAGCCCTATTCCTCCATCGACGCGTTCGTGTTCGTTGGCGACATTATCACATCGGGCACAAAGGCGCAGGCCGACAACATCAACGATATCGTCGGAAGGTGCAAGAAAGCCGAAATGCCGCTGATGTGCGTCTATGACAACCATGACATTGCCAACGATACCACCATCGCCGATTGCGAACAATGGCTGGGCGTTCCCGCCAACGAGGACCGCGTGATCAACGGGTTTCATTTGATCACGGCCAGCTATAACGACAGCTCCTTGTACGCGACGAGGCTGCCGAGCCTCTATAAGCAACTGAACAACGCCAAAAACGAGGACCCTAAAAAGCCGATTTTTGTCTTCAACCACCGGCACATCGAGGGCACGGTTTACGGCAGCACGGCTTGGGGAACGTTCGAGCTTTCCCCCGTTCTCAACCAATTCCCGCAGGTTATCGATTTCTCGGGCCATTCGCATTACCCGGTCAACGACCCGCGCTCGTGCAGCCAGTATTATTTCACGAGTTTCGGCTGCGGCACCCTTTCGTATGTGGAACTCGAAGACGGCATGAGCTACGGTTCCGTGCCGCCCGGCGCGGAGCAATGTGCCCAGTTTTATATCGTGGAAGTATATGCCGACAACAGCGTCGCCGTGAAACCTTTTAATATTTTGACAGGCGACTTCTTCACCGACCCGTCGTCGTATTCCGGCGAGCAGCTGATTTATTATATCACCAACCCGTCTGACCGCTCCGGTTTCAGTTACACCAACGCCCGCTATACCACGGCGGACACCCCCGTTTGGCCTCAGGGCGCGAAAGCGGAGTTTTCGGGAATTACGGCCGACGGCGCCACGGTGACGTTCCCGCAGGCGCTCGACGGGGAAGAAATCCACAATTACCGCGTCGTTCTGAAAAAGGGCACCGCGGTCGCCGGCACCTACAAGTTCTTCTCCGAATTCTACTTCGAACCGATGCCGGAAACCGCGGCCTGGACTTTCACCGACCTGAAACCGAACACCGAATACACCGTGGAAATCACCGGCTTTGACACCTATTTCAAGAAAACGGCAGAGCCGCTGACTGCTTCTTTCCGGACGGCGGCGGAGTAAACGATGACATATCGGCGGGAAAGGGGGATGCGGCATGCTGAAGACCTGCACGCTTCAAACCGGCAAAGAAGGGTTTTATAACATTACGGCGGCCGCGCTGGAAGCCGTCGCGCAGAGCGGCATTGAAAACGGCGTCTGCGTCGTCTACTGCCCGCACACCACGGCGGGCATCACCATCAACGAGAACGCCGACCCGGATGTCGTCCGCGATATGCTGCTCGGGCTTGACAGAGCGTTCCCCGACCGCGCGGAGTTCCGCCACGCGGAAGGCAATTCCGCGGCGCATCTAAAGGCGAGCTGCATGGGTTCGTCGGTGACGGTGGTTATCGAAAACGGCCGGCTTGTTCTGGGCACCTGGCAGGGAATTTATTTCTGCGAGTTTGACGGCCCGCGGCGCCGAACGGTATATGTGAAAATTCTGCCGGGGTGAACGAAATGTTTGTCCGTCTTATTACGGTGAAACTGTATGCCCCATGGGTTCATACGCTCAAAGAAAAACGCGCGGTTGTGAAAAGCCTCTGCGAGAAACTCCGCCGCCGGTTTAACGCCTCCGTGGCGGAAAGCGGCAGGCAGGACACCCACCAAACAGCCGTTATAACGGTCGCTTATCTTGCCGGCGACGCGGCCGCAGCCGATAAAACCCAGGAAGCGATTGTCCGTTTCATTGAAAACAGCACGGACGCGCAGATTGCCGGCATATCAACCGAAGAGCGATAAAAACCGCCGCGATTCGCGGCGCAAAGTCTGTAAAGGCGACCGCCTTGCCATCCGGCAAGGCGGTCGTTTCTATGTTCCGTCGAGATCAATGATCGTGATGATCGTGCTCGGCGTCGCGCTTGGTGACATGCACCGTGCCGTGCGGATGCTGAGGAGGAGCGTAGATGGAATAGAGTTTGAGCGGCACGCGCCCGGTGTTGACGATATTGTGCCATGTACCCGCGGGGATAATAATCGCAAAGCCGTCATAAACCCTTTGCCGGTACCGCAAGTCGTCCTTGGTACTGCCCATCATAACCACACCCTGGCCTTGTTCAACGCGAAAGAACTGTTCGAGATTGTGGTGTATCTCCAACCCGATATCATCGCCCGGTTCGATGCACATCAGAGTCAACTGCATATGGCAACCGGTCCAAACAGTCGTTCGGAAATTATCATTGCGTACGGTTGCCTTGTCGATATCGATGACGAACGGGTCGGGCCCGCTGTCATAGGACCGGCTCGGCCTGTCACAATTACCGCGGCAATCCTCAGGATACCTGTCATCGTTCGGAAATCTCGGCCTGTTGTCATTGTACATACTGCTCATTCCTTTCACGGTTTTGTTACTAACAGTATATGACGCCGGGGCACGTCGGTGATAAACGGGTATATGCCCAAAACCTTTGAATCACGCAAGGAAAAATGGCAATAATAACCGCAAAGGAGCGTGATTGCCATGGATAAACGAAGCGGAAGCCGCCCGAAGCCCAAAGCCGGCAAGAACAAAAAGGACGCCGGCAACAACCAGTGGACGAACAAAAACGCCGAACTCAGCCCCGATACCCGCGAACGCCGCGACGGACCGGGCGGAGAAAACGCGAAATAATCGAACCGGACGGAGCCTTCGCAACGAGGGCTCTTTTTTTTGCGCCACCTTCTCACACAAAAAGAAAACGCCGGGAATAGGATGGCATGAGATAAATCGGGAGGGGGATGCCTTATGCCGGCGCTTGCTATCGAACAGTTCAGTCCGGTTTCACTTTTCTGCTTTTTATTTTTTGCCGCCCTCGGTGTTTTCGCCATTATCATCAGAAATCCCGCGCGCGTTCGGCGCTTTGTTTCGACCTTAAGAAAAGCCGTCTCCGGTTTTTTTGCCGGCAGGGACTCGGGCAACGAAAACAGGAGGCCGTAACCGTGAGCGGGCGCGAGAAAATTGACAGGATTTATCAGTCGGCCCGGCGAATACCCATCGACGATTTTTCGAAGATTGTCATCATGAGCGACTGCCACCGCGGCAACGGCAGCCACGCGGACAATTTTTCGAAAAATCAAATGGTATACTTTCACGCTCTCGCGCAGTATTATGGCGACGGCTTTACATACATCGAACTCGGCGACGGCGACGAGTTGTGGGAAATCAAAAGCATGGACGACATCAAACGCGCGCATACGGATGTCTTCTGGCTGTTGTCGAAGTTTTACGCCGAGGGGCGCTTCCATATGCTGTTCGGCAACCACGACATGGTGAAAAAGAGCAGGCGGTTTGCAGAAAAGAACCTGGCCGACTACTATGACGAACATGAAAAAAAGAGGCTGCCGCTGTTTGACAAGGAGGCTGCCGCCGAAGGCCTTGTTTTGGATTTCACCGAAGCGGGCGGCGAAATCCTGCTCCTGCACGGACACCAGGGCACCTTCATCAACGACCGGGGCTGGCGGCTGGGCCGTTTTCTGGTCCGCTACCTTTGGAAACCGCTCGAGACCATCGGCGTCAACGACCCGACCGACCCGGCGAAGAACATGGTGGAAAGCGAGCACGTTTCCCGCATGCTGGCGGACTGGACGAGGTGTGAAAAAAAACTTCTCGTCGCCGGCCATACCCACAAGCCGGTGTTTCCGGACGCCGGCCAAGGGCGTTATTTCAACGACGGCAGCTGCGTGCACCCGCGTTGCGTCACGGCTATCGAAATCACGAACGGCCATATCGCGCTGGTTAAATGGCATGTGCGCGCCGCGTTCGATTCTTCGTTGTATATCGCGAAAGAAGTCTTGGCGGGGCCGCAGGGGCTGCGCGATTATTTCAGGGCTTTAAAGGATTAAAAATAATGCTTGATTATCTCTATCCATAATGTTAGAATAACTGTGTTTGAATGCGAAAGAAAGGATGTTCAACCGTGGCAATTACCGATTTTCTTGAGAAAAACGCGAAACTTTACCCCAACGAGGTGAGCCTGGTCGAAATCAACCCGGCCAACCAGCCCGACCACGCGATCACTTGGCGCGAGTATAACCTAATCGAGTCGAGTTCCCCCGAAAAATACCGCCGGGAAATGACCTGGAAGGAATTCGACGTCAAGGCTAACCGCTTCGCGAACCTGTTGTTGACGCGCGGCATCAAAAAGGGTGATAAAGTCGCGATTTTGCTGATGAACTGCCTGGAATGGCTGCCGATTTATTTCGGCGTTCTGAAAACGGGCGCGTTGGCGGTTCCCCTGAATTTCCGTTACACCGCCGACGAAATCAAATATTGTTTGGAACTTTCGGAAGCCGACGCGCTGGTATTCGGGCCGGAATTTATCGGTCGCGTCGAGCAGATTTTTGACCGTCTGCACGGCGTAAAAACCGTTTTTTATGTCGGCGCAAACAAACCCACTTTCTCGGACAGTTACGACGAACTTGTTACATACTGCTCCTCCATCGCCCCCGCCGTGGAACTGCTCGACGGCGACGACGCGGCCATCTACTTTTCTTCGGGCACGACAGGCCTGCCGAAAGCGATTCTGCACTCGCACAGCGCGCTGATCGCCTCTTGCCTGACCGAGCAGAACCACCATTCGCAGTCACATGACGATGTGTTTTTGTGCATCCCCCCGCTCTACCACACGGGCGCGAAGATGCACTGGTTCGGCAGCCTCCTCGTCGGCGGAAAGGCGGTCATCCTGCGCGGCGTCAAGCCCGACTGGATTCTGCGCGCCGTTTCGGAAGAAAACGCCACGATTGTCTGGCTGCTTGTACCCTGGGCGCAGGACATTCTCGACGCGCTTGACCACGGCGAAATCCGTTTGGAGGATTACCGCCTGAAACAATGGCGGCTCATGCACATCGGCGCCCAGCCCGTTCCCCCGAGTTTGATAAAACGCTGGAAGCAGGTGTTCCCCCATCACGACTACGACACAAACTACGGCCTGAGCGAGTCGAGCGGACCGGGCTGCGTCCATCTCGGGGTCGAGAACATCCACAAAGTCGGCGCCATCGGCAAGGCGGGTTATTTGTGGGAGACAAAAGTCGTCGATGAAAAGGGCGAACTTTTGCCGCAGGGCAAAACGGGCGAACTCATCGTCAAGGGTCCGGGAGTTATGAAATGCTATTTCAACAACCCCAAGGCGACCGCCGAGATATTGAAGGACGGCTGGCTTTTCACCGGCGATGTCGCGCGTATGGATGAAGACGGCTTTATCTTCCTCGTTGACCGCAAGAAGGATGTCATCATCAGCGGCGGCGAAAACCTCTACCCGGTCCAGATCGAGGACTTTTTGCGCGCGCACAAAGATATCAAGGACGTGGCGGTTATCGGACTGCCCGATGAAAGGCTCGGCGAAATGGCGGCGGCGATAATTGAACTCAAAGAAGGCGCCGTCTGCGACGAGGCGGATATCAACGAATTTTGCGTTGACCTCCCCCGCTACAAACGCCCGCGCAAAATTATATTCGCGAAGGTTCCGCGCAACCCGACGGGTAAAATCGAAAAGCCGAAACTGCGCGAAATTTACTGCGGCAAACGACTGGTGGAAGCCCAGACGACGAAATAAACCTGTTTGACTTATTAAAACAAGCGGAGGGCTCGCGCCCTCCGCTTTGAGTTAACATGGAATCAGATTTCTTGACTGAGCAAAAAATCCGCGATGTGCATCGTTTGGATGCCCTCGTAGTTGCCTTGCCGCAACGCGTCCGTCATAAGAACATATTTGGGATAATTATCGGGAATCGCCAGCAGGCGGTTGTATTCCCTTTTTTCTGTTTCCTCACTGCCGATTTCTCTGCATACCTGGATATACGCTTTTTCATTCTGCCTGGAGGCCACGAAGTCAATTTCACCGGTCTTCAACTTCCCGACATACACATCGTATCCTCTTCTTACCAACTCAAGATACACCAAGTTCTCAAGCATGGATGCTACGGATGTCGGTGAATATCCCAGAACGCTGTATTTGAGCGCCGGATCGGCCAAGAAAAACTTCTCCTGCGTTTTTAATATTTCTTTACCCTGCAAGTCATACCTTGAACAGCGGTAAATAATAAACGCTTTTTCAAGCTGGCTGAGGTAATTATAGATTGTTTCAATGTCAATTTGCCTGTGTTCGCTTTTAAAACAGTCAGAAATGGATTTTGCTGAAAATGTCTTTCCCACATTGTCGAAAACGAACTTAACAATTCTTTCAAGCCGGTCCACTTTTCGGATGTTGTTGCGTTGCACGATATCGGTAAAAATAGTTGAGTTGTATATATCTTTGACGATTGTATATACCTCGTTTTGCGAATATTGCCTGAGATGAACCGCGGGAAAACCGCCGAGTTTTATATACTCGTTGAATTCCGTGTAGGTGTCGCTCAACACGCCGTAGGCAGCTTTAAACGCTAAATACTCATTAAACGAGAGCGGATAGACGATTTCTCGGCTCTTGCCGGACTTTCACCGCCAAGTTATCGCTCATGCCGAGCGCACATAAAACAAGCGGAGGCTCGCGTCCTCCGCTTGTTTGTGTTGTTTTACCCGTACTATCTTTGTTTATTATGCCTTAGCAGGCCGACGGTTTTTAGAAATACAGGCGAGACAGCAATAGTCTTTTTTGAAAAGGGGGCTACGCTGACGGCAGAAACCGGAACAAGAACACCGCCGGATTCCACGGCGAATGTGCGGAAATCCGTCCCGCCGTCATTCAACATCGCTATTTGTGCACCGCCGAGGTCATAGTCACCCAACGCGTCCTCACCGCCGACGGCAAAGGTGATATCCGCGCCGGCTTTTACCGCGGGAAGCGCTGCCGCCGGGTCGGTAAAGCGCACATCGAAAGAGCCCGTAAAGTCCTCAAAACGCAGCGAGCCACCGATGAAGATGGCCGGGGAGGCGCTGTCGATTGACACAAAGTCGACCGCGCTGTTCCCGCGTAGGGTCATATCGCCGCCGACATACAAGCCGGTGGATTCCGCCGTCAGCGCCGAGTTGTTAAGGGTGAAGAATTCATCGGCACCGCCCAGCGAGCCCGCGCAGGTAGCAACAAACACCGTGTTATTCATTTCGATTGAGCCGAACATAACCATAAAGACATCCCCGCCCGCGGTGACATTGACAGCGGCGTTGTCGAAAGAGCAGACGCACGCGCTCCCGCCATCACCCATAAAGGCGGCCGCCCAGGCCTCGCTGCCGACAAGAGCCGAATTGACATTCAGTTGAAGGTTATTAACCGCGATGCCTTTTTCACAATAGATGGTGACCGTATCCGTACTCGATACCGTCAGCGAGGCAGACGTGTCCGCGCCTTCGAAAACTACCTTTCTGTCGCAGCGTATGGCTGTTTGACCTGCTTGGGTATTGACAAAGGAACAACTGCCCGCGATGGTGACGGTTGTTTCCACGGCGCCCGAAGCGGAGGGGAACACCAAAGGAGCATCGCTGAACGCAAACGCGCCGGAAAGCGAGAGATTGTTAAACGCAACATCGGATACGCTGTCTTCCACAACGATATAAACCTCGCTGCTCGAGCCGCTGAATGTCAGCCCGCCGCCCGTGACAGTAAGCAGAGGGATAGTGTGGACTTCGTCATAAGATAGGACCATATCGTAGGTGTAGCCGGGAATGCTGCCGACGCTGATATCCTCGGTGATAGTCCCATCGGTGACGGTGATGCCCGCCGGCGGCAAGGTACCGCCTTTCCTTTCGGCGAGATAGGTCGCGGTATAGGTTCTGTCGAAGGTGACCGGTTCAAAGGGAAGGTTCCAGCCGTTAAAGGTGTAGGTGAAAAACTCATCCTCTGCTTTGACAGGGCTCTCGTTCATCACAATGATATCATCATAATGATAAGTTTGCGTGACGGTGTTTGTGCCGCTGGAAGCGAAGGTGCCCGTTCCGGCGTCAAAGGTGATTGTAAACTCGTAGTAAACTGTGTTGTACTGCGCGGTGATGTCGACATCCTGCGTAAACACAGCGGGGATGGCCTGCGACCAGTCAGCGAAAACATAGTAGAAGTTGACATAGTTGGTGTCCCAGACAGGGTCATCGACAACGATATTCGTGTTCTCGCCGTATGCGCCGCTGAATGCCTTGACAGACGTTCCGTCCGGGAATTCGCCTCCGCCGGCGTCGAGCGTGACGGTGTAGAGGATTTGCTCATCAATCTCATACACGGCGGTAAAGGTAAGGTCTTTCTCAACGGCGAGGGTGTCCGCCGGGGTGTAGAATACGCCGTCCTGGTCCTCCCAGCCGGAGAGTTTGAAGGTGGTGTAGACATCGGCCGGTTTGGCGGCCGCGTTGATAGCTTCCCCGGTGAAGCCGAGCTGCGCACCGTAAGCCATCGGCGGGTAGTTGATCTGCGTGGTGCCGCCGGCAAAAGCGCCTTCGCCGGCATTGAATACGACGGAGTAATATCGGGGCGACTCAGTCCAACGGGCTTGATAACGCACACCATGTGTTTCATGATAGCAATCCCAGGCGGCAAAGGTATAAACTTTATCCGCGGTATATACCGTGGCCAGTGTTGTGTTCTCCTCAAGGAAATTCGCAATATATGCCTGCCAGGCGTCATAGCCGCCGGTGAAAACATCATAGGACCCGCCGCCGGCAAACGCGCCTTTATCGGTGGTGAACTCGGCGGTGTACTCGATCGGCACAGCGGTGTATTGCGCGGTGACGGTCGTATTCCCCGTGACGGTGAAAGTCTCGCCGCAATCCCAGCCGGCGAACACATAGTCATCATAAACCGTGCTCGCCTTCAACGGGGTTTGTGCGAGGATGTCGCTGACAGTATAGGTGCCTTCCGCGAGCTGCACGGTCCGCTGCGGGCTGCCTTCGAGCGTACCGCCGTTGCAGTCGAAGGTCACCGTATATAATTTGTCGAAATGGGGCATGACCGCCCAATTCTCATATACGCCGAAATCTATATAGTTGTACCAGCGGGTAAACTCGCCGCCGGATTTAGAAACCAGCCAATATTTGAAGTGGTAGTCCGCCCCGCTTGAGTCGCTGTAAACGGGAGTCGTGTTTAAAATAGCAGGAAGGTTGCCGGTATTCACCGTCAATGTTTCGGCAGTGTTCCCGTTGAGGTCAAGCACCTCAACGGTATGTGTGCGTACACGCGCGACCAGCGTATATTCCGCGCCGGGCTCCACCGGCAGCCGGTGATAAAACGCATAGTCCGCCGCGGCGTCGCCGTCAGCGTCCCAGCCGAGCAAATCACAACCGGGGTATCCTGAGACTGTCGGTCCATAGATATAGTCCCCTTCAGTAGACACCAGTGAACTATCGTGTGCGGGTTGCGCCACATTAACATTAAAAGCGGTATAATTCATTGCCGGACAATGGAAATTGACCGAAACCTGCCAATTTTGATAATAAGCGGTGTAGAGGTAGGCAACCCGCTCCACAAAACGGCCGGTAAACGGAACCTGTCGATACGCGTAGTATTCGTTGAGACACTCCTCGTAACTGCCGGCTGCGCTGAAGAAAGGCGCCGAAGTGTCATAGCCCGTCACCACAAGACCAAAGCCCCTTGTCTTGGTGTCATACTCAAGCGGACCGACAGTAGATGTCTCGGGCATACGCGCGTTGTAGCCGCTATTACCCTTCCAGTGGGTGAAGGTCTTCCGCGGAGCCGAAGTGTCGTAGCCCGCGGGAGGAACCGGCGTATCACCGATATTGACCGCGTAAGCATCCATGTGCCAAGAATTATTGTAATAAGTCAGAAAGGAAACCAGCACCTGATATGTCTGCATGTGGATGGTATAGACGGTATCCGCTGTAACAGGTTGGTTGAAATCGTTGGTGTATCCGGTGATTTTGTAATCGAAGTAATACTCGAATAAATCCAGCGAACCCGGAATTTCCCCGTAGAGGACATCCCTTTGCGCGACGGTCGTCTGTATGCCGTCGATATCGAAAACATAAGTTGCTTTGTACGCGTTAAGCGCTTGCGCGGGGCTCAGGCTCGCGTCGAGCCATATCATCGGCACTGTCTTCACCGCGTAACCGCCGTACCCCTTAGAAAAAGCCAGACTGCTGCCCGTATAGTAAATGTAGACGGTCGTGTTCAGGCGTTTGGTTGCGGTTGAAATGCGCGGGGAATAGGCATACGAGCCGAACCGATCTTTCAGCACCGAAATATTTTGCGTGCCCAGCCGGTCGTAGCTCAGGTAAGGCGAGGAAAAAACAATCATGAATTTAGAGGCGCTTGCGAAGTTGCCGGTAACCTCTTCGCCCGTGGTCATGTCGAGATATACAGCGTCCAAAAGGCCTGCGCCTGTAGAGACGGTATAGGTGTCGGCATTCATGATAAAGGTGCTTTGCGTATCTTTAAACCGCAGCATCACGTAACGGTCCCCGAGCGTAAACAGCGGCCACTTATGCTCATAGGCAGTATATTCCGCCTTGACTTTAAAGGCATTCGACCGCGCGAACAGCTTGATTTCAAGGTAGATTCCCACCTCCATATACAAGCCGCCCTGCAGGCTGGTTTGGGACGCGCCGTATTGATTGAATTTGCCGATGTTGAGGTGCAGAAAACCGTACAGGTCAATATACGCGCCGACCTCGCCGCTCAAGCCGACCTCACCGAGATCCTTCAAACCGAAGAAAGAAAGGCTGATGCTTATCTTGAGCCCGACTTTAAAGCCGAGGTATCCGGCGGCGTAAAGGTCAAAACTGTAACGGTTGTTGCCTGGCAGTTCATAGTTATAACTGCTGACACCGTCGCTCATGCTGCCGTAAAAACCGATCTGTCTGGCGGCCATCACCGTAATACCGGCGGAAATGCCGACCGCGAAGTTCACTTTGACGACGAAGTTCACATCAAAGTTGACCTGGAAAATCGGAATGGCCGGGATGATGGCCAGCTTATAGGTAAACAGGTTTTCGTCCAGCAGGTCGATATCGTCGCCTTTGCCGCCAAGCACGGCGCGTAAAATCCCCGCCGAGTCCCCGTCGTCGCCCTCATCGTCGTTGAGCAGGGCTTCGATTTCGGCAGTGATATCGATAAAGTCGTCGTCGCTGCTGTCGTAGGAGCGGATGAGCACGGCAAGGGTGAGCTGCGTCTGGGAATAGGTGTTAAGCGCGTAATTGAAATGCAGGTCGTCGTCCTTCCATAACTTATAGCCCTGCATGGTTGATTTGACATACTCCTTAACGGTGAAAGAAGCGCTGATTTGCACCTTGCCCTGGATGACAGCGGAATAGGTGAAAACCAGAGTAAATACAGCCCAGTCCTCCGGACCGGCGTTGTAGAAGTTCGGATTGAGCGCCGAACCGATGGAAGCCGAAATCGTCAGCCCGGGCAGCAGGTCGCTGACGGAAACCGTCTCTTTGTCATCGAGTTCCTGCACCGGCTTAAAACCCGCCGCGTTGGGGGCCGCCCCCAGCGCTTTTTGCACGGAAGGGCTCAAGCTCAGCGCCATGGCAAGGATCTCGGTAATCTGGCGGGTCCCCTCGCTGTTTTTCACCTGCCGCGCGATCTTTGCGGTGTCCATATCGTTGATATATTCCGACGCGGGAACATTCTGCTTGAAATAGACATTGACCTGTTCGAGAATATCCGACACAGAACTCTCTTGCGTATAAAAAACTGTCACCTCTTCGCCGGGATTCTCCCCGGGCGTTTGTGTCGCGAGCAGGACATTGCAGAATTGCGTCAGGTCGTTGATCGCGCCGTCCCACAGGCAGATTTTGTCACCCGCGACGATGGTATAGAGCGCGGACGGCACCGAGTAAGCGCCTTCGCCCAGCGTGGTGACATCCTGCCACAGCACATAAATGATGGAATCCTTCAGCTCGACGATACGCACTTCGTCCTTATGGATGCGGATGACGAGGGCGCGGATGCCGGCATCCTCCCCGTTGAAAGACAGTGAGTTATCGAGCAATGTAAAGCGGTAATGCCCGCCCGCCGGATAGGGCGACACGGGTGAGACGGTATAAACCCCGCCGGCCGCCGTGACCTCGAATGCCGGCAATTCGCCGCTGAAGGCCTCTATCTCCACATAAGCGGAAAGGTTGGCGGCCGTGAGCGTAAAAGGCGAAAGGATGCTGAACGTGAAGCCCGACTCGCAATCCTCCAGGTATTTGGTGCGGTCGCCGTACTGTTTGAGATTGGGGTCCCTTTCGGTATAAGACGCGTAAAGGGTGATGCTTTCTTGGATGGGCGCGTCGCTATAGAAGGGTTCGGTCAGCGCCTCGTCAAGGTACCAGCCGGCGAAGGCGAAGTCCTGCCTGACGGGCGTCGGCACCTCGGCGAGCGTACCGCCCTTGGGTACCTTAGCGGACGATATGCCACTGCCTCCGTTCGTGTCGAAGGTCACCGTGCAATCGCCGCCAAGCCCGAGCAGTTCTTTGATCAAACGCAGAAGCGCCTTAAAAAAACGCAGAATATTATCAGAAAACGTTTTCCACTTTTGGCAGTTTGATGAGGTATCCGCGTTCGATTCGGCGCCCGCCGTTTCGGAAACCGAACTCTTCTCGCCGGTTTCAAAGGCGTTGGCCGCGATGGGCGGGAATACGGAGAAAATAATCATCGCGCAAAGGAAGAAGCATACGATCTGCCGGAAACGCTTCATAAGCCTGTCCTCCGTTTATCCATTTTTTTGTACTGCTGAATTTTACAACTGTACTATATCAGCAATTAAAAGTTAACATATTTTGGATATATTGTCAAGTAATTGCTCATTTTTTCTCCTAATCAATACGATTTATGACATTTTACTCTTACTGAGAAACACGACCGTGAAGGCGCTGCAGAATTGTGACGATTGAAGAAAATCGGCAGTCATTTTTATTGTGTAAAAGTCATCAATTTTATGGTATAATGGCTGCGCTCGACTGTATTTGACGAAAAAGGAGCTCTGCTTATGCCTTTTAATATCATCCGCGACGACATTACGCGCGTCAAGGCCGACGCCATCGTCAATGCCGCGAACACAAGGCTTCTAATGGGAGGCGGTGTCTGCGGCGCCATCTTCCGCGCCGCGGGAGCGGAAGAACTGCAAAAGGAGTGCGACGCTGCCGGCGGCTGCGAAACCGGAAAAGCCGTCATTACCAAAGGTTATAACCTGCCGGCGAAATACATCATCCATGCCGTCGGACCCGTTTGGCATGGCGGCGGGAACGCGGAGGAAGAGCTTCTGCGCAGCGCCTACGCCAACGCGTTGCTGCTTGCCGAAAAACACGGGCTGAAATCCATCGCTTTTCCGCTGATTTCCTCGGGCGTCTACGGCTTTCCGAAAGACAAGGCGCTTCGGGCGGCCGTCGATGAAATCGGCGCTTTTCTGCTTGAGCACGAGATGAACGTCACACTCGTTGTTTTCGACAGGCAGTCATTTGAAATCAGTGAGAAAACATTCCGTTCGGTGTCCGAATATATCGACGACCGTTACCGCGGCATCCGGGAGCAGGCATCCCGTGTTACTCAACTACCGGTCGAATATGACAATATGCCGGTTGCCGGCATGGCGATGTTACACCCCACGGCAATAACAGAAAGTGCCGCGGCGCCGAGAAGCCTCGATGACATTATGGATGAGATGGAAGAGACGTTTTCCCAAACGCTGCTGCGCCTGATTGACCAAAAGGGCAAAACGGACGCCGAGGTGTATAAAAAAGCAAATATTGACCGAAAACTGTTCTCAAAGATACGCGGTGACAAACACTACCGGCCGAGCAAGGGGACGGTCCTCGCTTTCGCCGTCGCGCTCGAATTAAACCTTGACGAAACGAAGGATCTGCTCGCGAGGGCCGGGTTCGCGATATCGCACTGCAGCAAATTTGATATTATCATCGAATATTTTATCGCGAACAGCCAATACAATATTTTCGACATCAACGAAACCCTGTTCGCTTTTGAGCAGCCGCTTTTGGGCGCATGAATTTGTCGCCTGCCGGGCGACACAACCGGTTTCCGAATGTGTTATCCTTGAGTCACAAAATAACAAGGAGGATAACACGATGAGAAACGATTTGACGCAACTGGTATTCATTCTTGACCGGAGCGGCTCCATGGCGGGGCTTGAGACGGACACCATCGGCGGCTTCAACGCCCTGCTGGCGAAACAAAAAGAGGAGAAAGGCCTCGCGTATGTGACGACGGTGCTTTTCGACGACCGTTACGAAGTCTTGCACGACCGGGAGAACCTGGCCTATGTCGAGCCCATCACCGCGAAGGAGTATTTCGTGCGCGGCTCGACCGCCCTGCTCGACGCCATCGGCCGGACCGTGAACTGTGTCGACATCGCCATCGCGCGCGAGAACGAACAGGACCGCCCCGGCAAGGTGATGTTCGTCATCATCACCGACGGGATGGAAAACGCCAGCCGGGAATACAGCCTCTCGACAATCAAACGGCTGATTGAAAGCCATAAGGAAAAGGACAAGTGGGAATTCCTGTTCCTCGGGGCGAACATCGACGCGATCGCGACCGCGGCAAATATCGGCATCGACGCGAGCAGAGCCGCCAATTACCACGCGGACAGCCCGGGCACGGCGCAAAATTTTCAGACCCTCCACTGCGCGGTCAGCGAAATGCGCGCAACCGGCGTGTTGAATGAGGATTGGAAAAAAGAAATCGACGATGATTTCAACAGCCGCGGCAAAGGGAAAAAGAAATAATTTGTCCAAGCATCCATAGCAAAAGAAGCCGTGAAAGGCCAAGTCTTTCGCGGCTTTTGTTTTTATTTGATTGAAAAAAAGCCTCAGCTCAGGTATAATGGGAACAATTTACTGCGGAAATTTATATACGGGGCCATCGGAACCCGGGAAGGAACCATAAGTATGAAAAGCGATATCCAAATCGCGCAGGAAGCAAAACTCAAACCCATCACCGAGATAGCCGATAAACTGGGACTTGACGGCGACAGGCTGAGTTTGTACGGCAAATACAAGGCGAAAATTGATCACCGGCTGGTGAAGGAATTCGCGGACAGGCCGAACGGCAAACTGATTCTTGTCACCGCCATCAATCCGACGCCCGCGGGCGAGGGCAAAACGACGGTCAATATCGGCCTCGCGGACGCGATGAGCCGATTGGGCAAGAAAACCGTTTTGGCGCTCAGGGAACCGAGCCTCGGGCCCGTGTTCGGCGTCAAAGGCGGCGCGGCCGGCGGCGGGTACGCCCAAGTCGTGCCGATGGAGGATATCAACCTGCATTTCACCGGCGACCTGCACGCCATTACCGCGGCGAACAACCTGCTGGCGGCGATGATTGACAACTCCATTTTTCAGGGAAACGCCCATAACCTGCACCCGAACCGCGTCACATGGAAACGGTGCATGGATATGAACGACCGCCAACTGCGCTACACGGTCGACGGCCTGGGGGGAGGCCCCAACGGCATTCCCCGGCAGGACGGCTTTGACATCACAACCGCCAGCGAGATTATGGCCATCTTCTGCCTGGCGAAAGACCTCGCCGACCTGAAAGTCCGGCTGGCAAGAATCGTCGTCGGCTACAGCTACGAAGGAAAGCCCGTCACCTGCGGGGAAATCGGCGCCGCGGGCGCTATGGCGGCGCTGCTGAAAGACGCGTTTGACCCGAATCTGGTGCAAACGCTTGAAAACACCCCGGCGATTATCCACGGAGGGCCGTTCGCGAACATCGCCCATGGCTGCAACAGTGTCGTCGCGACACGCCTGGCTTTGAAACTTTCGGATTACACGATGACGGAAGCGGGCTTCGGCGCGGACCTCGGGGCGGAAAAGTTCCTCGACATCAAATGCCGCTCGGCCGGCCTGAAACCCGACACGGTTGTGTTGGTCGCCACCGTCCGGGCCCTGAAACACCACGGTGGCTGCCCGAAGGAGAAACTCAACACGGCCGATGTCGGGTACCTCGCCAACGGTTCCTCCAATCTGCTGCGCCATATTGACAATATGCGCTCGGTGTATGGAATCCCCGTATGCGTCGCGGTGAACGCCTTTCCGTCCGACAGCAAAGAGGAGCACGCCTATCTTCTCGATTTGTGTGAAAACGCCGGCGTCCCGGTATCGCTTTGCGAGGTTTTTACGAAGGGTGGAAATGGAGCGCTTGATTTGGCCGAAAAAGTCATCCGTCTGACCGAAACGCCGTCCGTCCTGTCCTTCCCCTATGATATAAATCAGCCGCTTCGTGAGAAGTTTGAAGCTGTCTGTGAAAAAGTCTACCGGGCCGACGGCGTCACCTTCGACCTGTCCGCGGAAAAACAGCTCGAGGAAATAGAGAAAATGGGCTTCGGGGATTTGCCGGTTTGCGTGGCGAAAACCCAGTACAGTTTCAGCGACAACGCCCGGCTCCTCGGCGCGCCGGAGGGCTTCAAAGTGCACGTCCGGGAGGTTCGCCTGAGCGCGGGCGCCGGGTTTGTGGTGTTTCTGTGCGGCGCCATCATGACGATGCCGGGCCTGCCGAAAAAACCGGCGGCGGTCAACATCGACGTCGATGAAAACGGAGTTATCAGCGGATTGTTTTAACCATATCGAAATAGTATAAAGGAGTGACCGGAATGATTCAGAAAATCGTGGCTGTCATCGTTTTTCTTTCCCAGGTCCTTACCTCCTTCACCCTGAGTGTTCAAAACCCGCAGGTCAACGACATCGATTACGGCGGCATTCCGTCTGTCGAGCCGGCGGTTACCGAATGGCTGACTCTTGCCGGCGACGGCCAAAGCGATTATGTCATCCTCAAAGGCGCGGACTGCTCACCCGCCGAAGCGACGGCGGCCGCCGAACTGCAGAAGTATATTTACGCAATCAGCGGACATGAGTTTGAAATCACGCAGGATACAGCCAGGGTCCGTGACAGGGAAATTCTTGTCGGGCAAACAAACCGCGAAACACAGTTCGGCTTCGACATTGACCGCAAAGCACTCGGTGAAGAAGGCTTCAAAATCAAGGTTTGCGGTGAAAAGCTGTTTATTGCCGGCGGAGGGCCGCGCGGAACGCTCTACGGTGTCTATGATTTCCTCGAACAATGCCTTGGCTGCCGCTGGTACACGCCCGAGGTTGAGGTGATACCCGAAGCGGCGACGGTCAAAATCGATGCCGCGCTCGATTACAGCGAAAAGCCGGTGTTCGAATACCGGTATCAGGACTGGAACTGCACCCTCGATGAGGCGTGGCGGGTCAAGCAAAAGATGAACGAAGGCGTGTATTCACCGGAATACGCCGGCGGTGTCTTTTACGCCAACGGCTGCCATTCTATGGGGTCCCTCGTGCCGGAAAGCCTGTTTGAGGAACACCCGGAGTATTTCTCCTACCGCGAGGACAAGGACGAACGGACGCTCGACCAGCGGTGCCTGACGAACCCGGGCGTTTTGGCCGTTACAATTGAGAGCGCCCGCGCGGCGCTTTTAGCGAGCCCGGGCGCCAGGATGGTGTCGGTGACACAAAACGACAACGGCAACTACTGCCAGTGCAAAAACTGCAAGGCATCCGACGCGCTGTACGGCGGGCCGTCGGGCACGAATATTTGGTTTGTCAACCAAGTCGCCGACGCGCTCAAAGAGGAGTTCCCCGGCGTTAACGTCGATACCTTCGCCTATCAATACACAAGAAAGCCCCCCGCCGAAAGCATCGTTCCGCGCGAAAACGTCGTCGTCCGCCTGTGCTCGATTGAGTGCTGTTTTTCGCACCCGCTCGAGGAGTGCGGCCACCTTCGCATTAAAAGTGAAAACCGGCTGAGCGAATTCCCGTTTATCGAACTCGACTCCCCTTCCGGCCGTTTTGAGCCCGTCGAGTCTTCCTTCGCGAACGATGTCAAAGGCTGGTCGGCCATCTGCGAAAACCTCTATATATGGGATTACACGACAAACTTTTTAATGTACTTGAACCTCTACCCCAATTTTCAGGTCTTGTCGCCGAACATGCGGTTTTTCGCGGCCAACAACGTCAAGGGTGTGTTTGAGGAAGGCAACGCCGCGTCGAAAAGCGGCGAGTTCGGCGAGCTGAGGGCCTATATCCTCGCGAAGCTTCTTTGGGACCCGGACTGCGACGTCGAAGCGCTGATGGATGACTTCTTGAAAGGGTACTACGGAGAGGCCTCGGCGCCGTATATCAAGGAGTACATCGATTTCATCACAAGCAAGACCCTCAACACCGGCCAGCATCTGTATATCTTCCAATGGCAGAACGAGGGGCTGTATTTTACCCCGGCCGAACGCAAGCGCATCGACGCGCTGTGGGATGCCGCCGAGCAAAACGCGGGCAGCGAGCGGCAGCTGAACGATATCAAGCGTTCCCGCCTTTCGTTCCGGCTTTACAAGTCCTGCCAGCTGATGGACGAATTCTCACCTATGCGGCTGTTGACAAGAGTTAAGGAGAACGAAAAACTCTATAACGACATCGTCGCGGCCGGCATCACTGACTTAACCCTGAGCGGGCCGATAACGTCGGAACCGAACTTCTGGCTGACGCCGGTCGACTGGTCGGATTGAAAAAGCGGCTGCCCTTCGCGTGAGGGCAGCCTTTATTTTATAACGGCTTATGCCGTGGGAGGGTTAATTCTATCATATTTTGTTCCTCGCCCGTACATACGATGCAGTTCATACAAGGCCTTCTTTATATCAGTTGTATCGACAGCGGCTCCATGAAAATGGTTCTTCCGTCCGCGGTTTCGACTTCGGCCGGATAATCCGTGTCGTTGTACAACGCGATTAACCCGTTTTCAAGCGCTGCCCGGTAGACGCCTGCCGGGCATTTCATTTGCAGCATCTTCTCGGTCAGGGGATGCAGGTTCCCGAGTTTTTTGAGTTCCCCGGCGACGCCGTGTATATACGCGTCCAAAGGCTCCCGGAGTGTATCGATGAACACCGCGCTTCCCTTGCCGGTGTGGCCGGCCCGCCAACGGTTAAACAGCGAATAATCGCCTTCGACCGTCGCAACGCCAGCGCGCGCGTTGCTGCGGATAATAGGATAAATAACTGTGCCGCCGGCCCGTAGCCATTCGTCAATCTTTTCAAGCACTTCTTTTTCCGTAAAGTCGCCGTCGTGGTTGCGCGACAGGAAAACAAGGGCTTTGTATTGGCCGAGCGCGCCGTCGAGGACCATCCGCTCGGAGCAAAAATCAAAATCCAGATGCCGCCGCAGGGAAAACACCTGCGAGAAAAACGCGGAACCGTCCAGATACCGGATGACGCTGTCGTCGGTGTTAACCATCGTGTCCGGGTACAAGACCGCGATATCGACCACCGGTTTTGAGCGTTTGTCGAGCAGCGGGGCGTATTGAAGCCATTTTCGACAGCTCGTGTCACAGCACTGCAGATTGCCTTTGTAGTAAAACAGATGTTGCCCGTCGTTGACAAGGATGTTGTACAGGCGGGCTAAAACGCCCCGCGCCGTCGAATAGCCGGCCGGTTCCGAACCGAAAGGAACATTGTAGAAGCGCGCCGCCGAGGACAGCATACGGGTGATGGCGAAATTGAGTTCGTAACTTTCGTCCTCGTTCGTGGCGCGGATTCCCCCGTTGATTTTTGTCATGCTTCTCGTCTGTTCGGTGAAATCCGTGCCGCACTCACCGAAGCCCCAGCCCCCCGAGGACTGGAAGATGTCCTTATCGGGCATCCCCTCTCTCATCCACAAAGCCCATTTTTCACACCAGCCGCTCATCTCGAACATATACCAGTCGACGAAGTCTTTGCGCTTGCGTTTGACGCGGCAGGTCATGGGGTGAAACGTACCGATGTCGCCGAAGTCACGCAAAGCCTCGTTCCAGGCTTCGTTGAGCACATCAACAGACCCGTATTTGTTTTGAAGCCAAACGCGAAAGCGCGGCGCGGCATCTTTGTCCGCGGCCCACCAGCCCGGGTGCATGTGCTCGGGTTTCCCCTTGTAACCCCAGTTGCCGCTCGCGGGGTACTGCGACTCGCCATAATTGCCCGACGGCCCCAGCCGGCAGCCGAAAACATGGGGATTGTTGTTATAATGCCTGCCGAACGCGTGCAGGTAATCGATAATATACGGTGTCTGGTGGTCGTTGAATATGGTGGGCACATTGTTTTCGACACCGTGCTCCAGGCACCGAAAACCGGCGAAGCCTTCCGTTTTTTCCCTGTACCATTCCGGCAGCGCGTACGCCGAACCTCCGATTATCAGCGGAAACCAATGTAAACCATAACGTGAAGCAAACTCGACAATCCCATCGTAGTAACGCCAGTCATATTCGCCCTGTTGGTGTTCGACCGCATTCCAGCGCACATAACTTTCCACACCGTTGAAACCAAGCGCTCGGATATAGGGGCAGGTGTCTTTCATACGGTCGAGCGTTGCCTCAAGAGCCTCATCTTCTATCACCGGGATATCCGCTGTCGACACAATTTGCATTTTTCTGTTCAGTTCAAAGGCCGGCCGGCATTCTTCGGGCGCCGGCCGCTCGTTTTTGGCGAGCTCGACGGCCGCTTCGCAACGGCCGGGCATGATTGTTATCGTAACAATTTCGGGGATGCCGGTGACCGTTATATCCGTTCCCATCACCTGGCCGTGCGCGAAGGATGGGTTTTTGATGAAAAAAACCGTGTGCCGGATTCGGCCGGTACCGCAAAGCGTATAGCCGGCGGGCGTGGCTGCGGCCGTATAGACGGGGTTTGAACCCAAGCCCGCGCCGATTTCACCGCGGGCGTGATAACTCAACCCCGCCTGGCTGACCGTGTTGTCGTTGTATTCGACAACAACGGTGAGTTCGTCCGCATCGCCGAACGCCTCTTTATCCAGCCTGTAGCCGGCGCCGCGGCGCGTATACACATTTTCGAATGCCGGCTTTTGATAGACGGGTGACTCCAAGCCTTTGCGATAATCCGAATACACCGGTTTCAATTTCATTCCGTCAAATTCCATCGCCATTCCTCCCCCGGATTTCAGCATAACAAAAAAAAGCCTCTTATACAACAAAGAGAGGCACAAAAATATAAAAAGAAATCCATAACGGCCTTTCCAGAAAAACGCCGGCAATTCTAAAGGTGAAATGACTCTCCATACCGTCAGCGAACCTTAATCGAGAACCGGGAAGAAAGCAAGCCCCGGCGGTGAAGCCGGGGCCTTGCGTTGTTGTTGGGTTCGAGGTTATTGGACCGTTACCGGGAAGGAATCCGCGCCGTCGTAGGCGCCGTAGGAGGCTTTGTTCTTGACCAGCACGCGGATTTCGTAGTTGCCCGCTTCTCTCGGCTTCCAGATGCATTCCTGGTCGGGCGAGTAGTTCTGCAGCGTGACGGTCTGCATCGACTCGTCGTAGACGTAGAACTTGTAAAGCAGGTCTTCGCTGTTCGTGCTCGTCGCGTTCGCCCGGACGGTGATGGGCGTCTTCGCCCTCGCGTTCGCGTTAAGTTCCGCCGCGTTGATGGAAATCGATACATTCTGCGCCGTCGGCAGCGCCGGGTCATACACGCGCACATACAGCCAGTCGAGCGCTTCGTAGGAGCCCGCGTCCTCGCCTCTCGCGCGGACTTCGATCTTGTAGGTACCGACCCGCGCCGGCGTCCAGTCAAGCGTGTTCGAAGAGCTCCAGTCTTTCACCAGGGCGTACCCGTCCGCGTCGTAACGCCAGAACGAATACTCCACCGGCGTCGAGCCGATGCCCGAAATCGCCGAACTCGCCGTGAACACGATCGGTGTGTTCCTCAACACCGGGTTGCTGACGTTGACGCTCGCCGTGATCGACGCCGTCGACTCGCCCGTTCCCCTCTTGACCTCGAAGGTCTTGATCATACCGTCGTCGTAGTAGGTCAGGTCGGGCACCTGGTCGCTGCGGTTGACGTAACCGTAAAGATAGTATATTCCGTACTTGTCGGCCGTATGCGCGATCGTTGACCCGGAGGTTGTGTAGTTCTCCGAAATAAAGACATTGTCGTAACCGACTTCGCGCACGCGGTAGTAGAAGTAGCCGTTGGTGAATGTCGGCACGATGTTCACCGCTCTGGGCACCGCCGTGCCGCTGTCGGCCGTCACCGTCATCGACGACAGGCTCGCGTATGTCGCGCCGGCCGTGCCTTTGTACAGCAGGAACACGATCTGCCTGGTATCCATCGAACTGCCGTTGTCCGCCGTGATTTCAATGGTGTATTTGTGCGGCGTCATCGCGGAGATGTCCCAGACGAATTCGTTGGTGTTGCTGACTGTCAGATCCTCGAGCGTCTCGAGGATTTTCGCCGTGTAGGTCGTGTTCTCCGCAAAGTTGCCGATGACCTTGATGTTCACGGGCAACCCTAAGTCAATGTCCTTGATCTCGGTGTTCTTGTAGTACATCCCGTCGACGAGTATCTTCGTGATCTTGCAGATCTGCACTTCCGCCGGCGTGTAAGTGTCGCGGATCTCGGCCACAAATTGGCCGTTCTCATCGACGATCCTCACCGCCACGGTGTAGTTCTCATCCGGTGACACGAAGTCCGCGATATCGAAGCTGATGCCGCCGTCAAGCGCCACCGTCGCGTCGCTCCCGAGCGTGTACGGGCTCGACAGAATCCACTGGTTCGACGGCACGTCGCTGTTGACGTCAAGTTGAATGTCGCTTGTAACCTTCTGCCAGGTCCATACCTGGTAGGTGTTGTCCGCTTCCCAGCCTTTGACGTTGACATTGAAGCCCGTCTCGGTCTTCGTCAGCGTCACGTCCGTCTTGACATACTGCGCGGTGTAGGTCGCGTCTTGCTGCGCCGTCAGAGGAACCGCCGGCGACCAGCCCGCGAAGCCCCAGCCCGTGACCGCCTTGACGACGGGAACCACGATCTCGCTGCCTTCGTTGAGTTGAATGACCTGCGTCGTTTCGCCGTCGATGGTTCCGAGCGTGCCCGCGTTAAAGGTGATCGTATAGACATTGACCGAAGTCCATTGCGCCGTGTAGGTCGCGTTGGAGGCCGGCACCGTCGCCGGAACCGCCGGTGACCAACCCGCGAACGCGTAGCCGAGCCTTGTCACCGTCGGCGGGGTCAGCGGCGCGCCGTAAGCCATGGAGGCGCTTGTTCCGCCCTGGCCGCCCGCCGCGTCGAAGGTGATGGTGTAACTGTTGAGGCTCCACTGCGCCGTGTAGGTCGCGTCGCTCGCCGGCACCGTCGCCGGAGGTTCGGGATCCCAGCCGGTGAAGGTGTAACCTTCTTTTGTGACCGCCGGAGGCGTCAGCGCCGCGCCGTAGGCCATCTGCCCGCTTGTGCCGCCCTGGCCGCCGTTGTCGTCAAAGACGATGGTGTAAAGGTTCGTTGTGTAAACCGCGTACAGCGTCGTGTCTTCCGCCGGCATGGTGAAACTGCTCAGCGCGGTCGAAGCGCCCACCGTCGTATTCCAGCCGAGGAAGGTGTAACCGGTCTTCGCGAAGCCGCTTTCGGGCAGCGTGACCGCCGCGCCGTAGTCGAGCGTAACCGGCGAGGCGGAACCCGTGCCGCCGTTCGCGTCAAAGGTCACGGTGTATTGATTGATGGTGTAAATCGCGTACAGCGTCGTGTCTTCCGCCGGCATGGTGAAACTGCTCAGCGCGGTCGAAGCGCCCGCCGTCGTGTTCCAGCCGAGGAAGGTGTGGCCGGTCTTCGCGAAGCCGCTTTCGGGCAGCGTGACCGCCGCGCCGTAGTCGAGCGTGACCGGTGAGGCCGAGCCCGTGCCGCCGTTCGCGTCAAAGGTCACGGTGTATTGGTTGACTCCCCAAACGGCGTAAAAGGTGACGACGCCGTTATCCGCGCTTGTCAGGTTGAGCACGCTCTGGCCGTCCGTGTAGTCGGCCGCGGCCGCGCCGCTGTTTTGTGACCAGCCCAGGAAGCTGTAACCGGTTCTCGTGTAGCCGTTGGCTGTCAAATTCGACGCGGTGTCGTAGGTGTGGGAGGAATCGGCCGTCGAGCCGCCCGTCGCCCCGTTGCCGCCGTAGGCCACGGTGTAGGTGTTCGCCGTCCACTTCGCGTAGAAGGTGGCGTCCTGCGCGCCCATGGTGTGCGGCCAGGTCACCGGCAGGGTCAGGCCCGCGGTGGAGAACCAGCCCGCGAAGGTGTAGCCGACTTTCGACGGTTCGTTCGGTTCATCGATTGACGCGCCGTAGTCGTCGCTGATGCTGTTGACCGCCGTGCCGCCGTTCGAGTTAAAGGTAATCGTGTATTGGTTGATTTCATAAACCGCGTACAGCGTCGTATCCTCCGCCGGCATGGTGAAACTGCTCAGCGCGGTCGACGCGCCCGCCGTCGTGTTCCAGCCGAGGAAGGTATAGCCGGTCTTCGCGAAACCGCTTTCGGGCAGCGTGACCGCCGTGCCGTAATTCTGTGTGACGGCATTTGCTGAGCCCGTGCCGCCGTTCGCGTCGAAGGTGACCGTGTATTGATTGACGGTGTAAATCGCGTACAGCGTCGTGTCTTCCGCCGGCATGGTGAAACTCGTCAGAGCGGTCGAAGCGTCCGCCGTCGTGTTCCAGCCGATGAAGGTGTAACCCGTCTTCGCGAAGCCGCTTGCCGGCAGCGTGACCGCCGTGCCGTAATTCTGCGTGACCGGCGAGGCCGAGCCTGTGCCGCCGTTCGCGTCGAAGGTGACGGTGTATTGATTGACGGTGTAAATCGCGTAAAGTGTCGCGTCGTAATCCGGTACGGTGTAAGCGCTCAGCGCGGTTTCCGCTTCAGCGTCCGTGTTCCAGCCGATGAAGGTGTAACCGGTCTTCGCGAAGCCGCTTTCGGGCAGCGTGACCGCCGTGCCGTAGTCTTGCGTGACCGGGGCTGCCGAGCCCGTGCCGCCGTTGGCGTCGAAGGTGACGGTGTATTGATTGATGGTATAAACCGCGTACAGCGTCGTGTCTTCCGCCGGCATTGTGAAACTGCTCAGCGCGGTCGAAGCGCCAGCCGTCGTGTTCCAGCCGATGAAGGTATGGCCGGTTTTCGAAAAACCGGATGTCGGCAGCGTGACCGCCGTACCGTAATCCTGTGTGACCGGTGTGGTCGAGCCGACACCGCCGTTCGCGTCGAAGGTCACGGTATATTGGTTGATTTCATACACCGCGTACAGCGTTGTGTCTTCCGCCGGCATGGAGAAATAGGACAGCGCGGTTGTGGCGCCGGGCGTTGTGTTCCAACCGATGAAGGTGTATCCGGTCTTCGCGAAGCCGGTTGCCGGCAAGGTCACTTCCGTGCCGTAATTCTGCGTGACCGGAGCGGCCGAGCCTGTGCCGCCGTTGGCATTAAAGGTCACCGTGTATTGGTTGATTTCATAAATCGCGTACAGGGTCGAATTGTAGGCCGGTACCGTGTAGGAACCAATCGCCGTCGTAGCGCCCGCCGCGGTGTTCCAGCCGATGAAGGTGTAACCTGTCTTCGTGAAGCCGCTTTCGGGCAGCGTAACCGCCGTGCCGTAATCCTGGGTGACTTCCGTGGCCGAGCCCGTGCCGCCGTTCGCGTCGAAAGTGACCGTGTATTGGTTGACGGACCAAACGGCGTAGAAGGTGATGACATCTTCATCCTCCGAAGTGAGGTTGAAAACGCTCTGGCCATCCGAATATTGAGCGGTTGAGGAACCCGCGTTTTGTGACCAGCCGAGGAAACTGTGGCCCGTTCTTGTGAAGCCGTTGGCGGTCAGGTTCGAAGCGGCATCGAAGGTATGGGAGGAATCCGCCGTGGCGCCGCCCGTATGCCCGTTGCCATCGTAGGTCACGGTGTATGTGTTCGCCGTCCACTTGGCGTAGAAGGTAACATCGCTCGCGCCAAGGGTGTACGGCCAGGCGACGGCTATGGTCAGGTCATCGTCTTCAAACCAGCCGGCAAAGGTATAACCGGGTTTTTCGGGTTCGGCCGGAGCGCTGACGGAGGTGTTAAAGTCGCGGGTAATGTCATCGACCGCCGTGCCTCCGTACGTAACAAAGCTGATGGTGTATTGGTTGATGGTGTAGACCGCGTACAGCGTCGCGTCGTAAGCGGGAACACTCATGGAGCCGGTGTATTGCGCCTGTGTGGCGGCGGGGTTTTCACTCCAGCCGATGAATGTGTAACCGGTCTTGGTGAAGCCGCTTGCAGGCAGCGTTGCCTGGGTCGCGTAGTTCTGCGTCACCGGCGATGCCGAACCCGTGCCGCCGTTCGCGTCGAAGCTGATGGTGTATTGGTTGATGGTGTAAATCGCGTACAGCGTCGTGTCTTCCGCCGGCATGTTGTAGGACTCGAGAGCGGTCGAAGCGCCGGGGGCGGTGTTCCAGCCGATGAAGGAATAGCCCGTCTTCGTGAAGCCGCTTGCCGGCAGCGTGACCGCCGTCGCGTAATCCTGTGTGACCGGTGTGGCCGAGCCGACACCGCCGTTCGAATCAAAGGTGACGGTGTATTGGTTGATTTCATACACCGCGTACAGCGTCGCGTTGTAAGCGGGCACGGTGTAAGAGGCCAGAGCCGTCGAAGCGCCGGCCGTCGTATTCCAGCCGAGGAAGGTGTAACCCGTCTTCGCGAAGCCGCTTTCGGGCAGCGTGACCGCCGTGCCGTAATCTTGCGTGACCGGGGCCGCCGAGCCCGTGCCGCCGTTCGCGTCGAACGATACGGTGTATTGGTTGATTTCATAAATCGCGTAGAGAGTCGTGTCTTCCGCCGGCATCGAAAAACTGCTCAGCGCTGCCGCCGCGCCGGGCGTGGTGTTCCAGCCGATGAATGTGTAACCGATTTTTGAAAATCCCGTTGACGGCAGCGAAATCTCCGTGGCGTAATCCTGCGTAACCGGATCAGCCGAGCCCGTGCCGCCGTTCGCGTCGAAACTCACAGTATATTGGTTGATGGTGTAAATCGCGTACAGCGTGGAGTCTTCCGCCGGGACGGCGTAAGAACTTATCGCGGTTGTCGCGCCGGGGGCTGTGTTCCAGCCGATGAAGGTGTAGCCCGTTTTCGCGAAACCGCTTTCGGGCAGCGTCACGGCCGTGTCATAATCGAGTGTCACCGGCGAGGCCGAACCCGTGCCGCCGTTGGCATCGAAACTGACGGTGTATTGGTTGATTTCATAAATCGCGTACAGCGTCGAGTTCTGCGCCGGGACCGTGTAGGACGACAAAGCGGTTGTCGCGCCGGAGTCGGTGTTCCAGCCGATGAAGGTGTAGCCGGTCTTGGTAAAGCCGGTGGCAGGCAGGGTGACCGCGGAACCGTAGTCTTGCGTGACGGGGTCCGCCGAACCCGCGCCGCCGTTGGCGTTGAAGTTGACCGTATATTGGTTCACGGTATATACGGCGTAGAGTGTCGAATCCTCCGCCGGAACATTGTAGGAAGTCAATGCCGTTGCGGCGCCGGGTGTCGTATTCCAGCCGATGAATGTATAACCGGCCTTGGTGAAGCCGCCGGGAAGATCCACCGGCGAACCGTAATCGAGCGTCACCGGGGAGGCCTCGCCCGTACCGCCATTCGCGTCAAAGCTGACGGTGTATTGGTTGATCTCCCAAACCGCGTACAGCGTCGAGTTATTGGCCGGCACGGTGTAAGAGGCGATCGGCGTCGCCGCTTCGGCATCCGTGTTCCAGCCGAGCAGCGTGTAGCCGGTTCTCGATACGCCGATTACGGGAAGGCTCACGCTCGTGTTGTAGTCTTGCGTTATCGGCGTTATGGTTCCCGCGCCGCCGTTGGCGTCAAAGTTCACGGTGTACTGGTTAATAGACCAGATCGCGTAGAAGGTCACGATGCCGCCGCTGACGGTCGTCAGGTTTGTGACGCTTTGGCCGTTGCTGTAATCCGGCGCCGTGGCCGCCTGGTTCTCGGACCAGCCCAGGAAACTGTAGCCCGTTCTTGTGTAGCCGTTCGACGTCAGGTTGGCCGCGACATCGTAGGTGTGCTGTGAACTTGCCGTCGAGCCGCCCGTCGACCCGTTGCCGTTGTAGTTGACCGTGTAGGTGTGCGCCGTCCACTTCGCGTAGAAGGTCACACTCGACGCCCCGAGGGTGTAAGGCCACGACACCGGCAGGGTCAGACCCGAGTTCGAGTACCAGCCGCTGAAGGTGTAGCCGGCCTTCGACGGGTCTTGAGGCTGCTGAACCTGCGTATTGTAGTTCTGCGTAATCGGGTCGACCGCGGTGCCGCCGTTGGTGTTGAAGGTCACGGTGTAGGAGTTGATGTTATAGACGAAAGTCAGAATATTCTCGGAATTCGTCCCCGTCATTTGTTTTTGAATGGTCGCCTGCTGAACGGTGTAGCCGGTGATCGCCGGCGCGTTCTCGGTCACCCAGTCGTTCGCCGTTGAGTTGCCGACATAGTCGCTCAAAAGCGCCGCGCCGAGCGAATCCTGATACTTGACGGTGTAGGTCACGGGCTTGAACGTTAAGTTCCCGAACGTGCCGGTGATTTGCGCCACGGCGTTGTCAATGATGTATTGCTGCGTGATGTTCAGGTTTTGGTTGTTATACAGCGCTTGGCCCGCCGCCACCGCGTCGACATAGGCCGAATAGGATTCGGTCGTATAGTACGAACTCGGTCTGGGCGGTGTGTTTTGAAGCGCGAGCCCGAGGTAGGTATAATCCGCCGCGCGCGGTTCGAGCGCGCTTGTCGCCGCGATGATGTCGGCCGCGTAACCGTTGACGATCGCCTGTTCGGAAATGTCTTTCCCGTAGACAACGGATTCAATCGCGTTTGTCAGGTCCGCTATGGACACGGTCGTGTAGATGGTGGCCAGATAGTCGTAATCGATGGCGATAAGGCCGCCGTCGTTGTCGGGGATGGCCTTGATGGCGTTGTTGACAATGGTATAATCCGCTTCTTTGAGCACAAGGGCGTCAATGAGCGCGTATATCTGCGCCGCGTAGCCGTTGACGGTCGCCTGCCCGTTGTTCTCAAGCGTCAGAGTATAGTCGATTTGCTGGGTGTAGTAGTTCACCAGGTTCGCCACCGACTCCGCCGTGTAATACTCATACAGGTTATCGGGCACGCTGAGCAACGCGTTGTCGACGATGGTGTAGTCGGCCGGCCTGTATTCCAGGGCCGCTATCGCGTCGGAAAGCATGGTCGCGATGTCGTTGACAAATGTCTGCACCGGCTTTTTGTATTGCGCCGCCTGCACACCGTACGCGTACTCCAGGTTGAGGCTCAGGTAGTCGAGGCTCCCGCTCGTGTACGGCGGGTCGGGATTGTTCAATATCGCCTCCGCGTCGTCGACCAGATCGTCGAGCGTCGAGTAATCCGCAACCGCCAACTCGATGTTGTTGTAAGCCGCCATAATCGCCGCCGCGTACGCGTCGACCGTCGCCTGCTGCGTGCTGTTGAGGCCGTAGACCACGGCGTTGATGGCGTTGTCCATCGCCGCGAGAGACGCCGCGGAGAACATCGACCTCGCGTACCAGCCGCCGTTGGTGAATTCCAACGCCTCGTACAAGTCGCCGCCCGGTATGTAATCCGGGTCGTT
>Ga0209510_1000102_pt1 | contig 125684 bp, 111 predicted proteins | sample BiotimSIPDNA_FD_185749 | JGI IMG/M metagenome (GOLD analysis project Ga0209510, IMG submission 185749) | Anaerobic biogas reactor microbial communites from Washington, USA - Biogas_R1 time_0 SIP DNA (SPAdes) (version 2) | ecosystem: Engineered > Bioreactor > Anaerobic > Unclassified | place...
CGGGGCAGAGGTCGAGCCACGGAGCAAAGGTCGAGCCACGGAGTAGGAGTCAAACCGCGGAGTAAGGGTCGAACGACGGATGTCCTGTCGACCCGCGATGGGACGAGCCCGGGCGGGACCAGGACTAGGCTAGGCGGGCCAGTGCTCCACGAGCTGGCGGCGCACGTCCTCGAGGAGCATCGGGATCGCCTTGGTCTGGGCGATGATCGGGAGGAAGTTCGTGTCCCCGCTCCAGCGCGGCACGATGTGCTGGTGGAGGTGGGCGGCGACTCCGGCGCCTGCTGCCTCACCCTGGTTCATGCCGATGTTGAAGCCGGCCGGCTGAGAGCTGGACCGCAGCGCATGCAGTCCGGCCTTGGTGAGAGCCGTGAACTCAACGGTCTCCTCGTCGGTGAGATCCACATACAGGGAGACGTGCCGGTAGGGACAGACGAGGACGTGGCCTGCGTTGTAGGGGAACAGATTCATCACGACGTAGCAGTGCTCGCCGCGGTGGACGATGAGACCCTCCTCGTCCGACTTCGTCGGCGCCATACAGAACGGGCAGCCATCTCCGGCCTGAGGGGTGGGTCGCTCGCCCTTGATGTAGGCGATCCGGTGCGGTGTCCACAGCCGCTCGTAGCCGTCTGCCACCCCGACGAGGTCGCCGACCTCGGGCCCCGGCGGCGTGGGGGAGTGACTCATGCGTTCGATCCTACGCAGTGGCGGCTAGGCTGACGGCGTCATGCTGAACAAGTACGCGCGCGCCTTCGTCACGAAGCTGCTCACTCCGATCGCCCGTCTCCTCGCGAAGCTGGGCATCAGTCCTGACGTGGTGACCACGGTGGGCACGCTCGGCGTGTGCTTCGGTGCACTCGGCTTCTACCCGCGAGGGGAGTTCCTCGTCGGCACCCTGGTCATCACCGCCTTCGTCTTCTTCGACACCCTCGACGGGACGATGGCGCGGATGAGCAACCGCTCCACACGGTGGGGCGCCTTCCTCGACAGCACGCTCGACCGGATCTCGGACGCCTCGATCTTCGGGGGACTCGTCCTCTGGTACGCCGGCAGCGGGGCGAACGCCATCATGGCGGGGCTCGCCCTGGCGTGCCTCATCCTCGGCATGGTGGTCTCGTATGCGCGGGCCCGGGCCGAGGGCCTCGGCATGACCGCGAACGTCGGCATCGCGGAGCGGGCCGAGCGCCTCGTCGTCGTTCTTGTGGCGACCGGGTTCGTGGGCCTCGGGATGCCCGAGATCGTCCTCAAGGTGGTCCTGGCCCTCCTCGCCGTGGCGAGCCTGGTCACCGTCGTCCAGCGGATGCTCGAGGTGCGCCGCCAGGCCCTTGCCGACCGGCTGTGAGCGCACTGGCCGGGAAGGCTCGGGACACGCTGACGGTCGGAGGATTCCGCCTCGGCGCCCTGGCCGTCCGGCGGATGCCGGAGCGGGCCGCATACCGGCTCTTCGAGCGGGTCGCCGACGAGCTCGTCCGGCGCGATGTCAAGGCTGTGCAGCGGATGCGGGACAACTATGCGGTCGTCCGCCCCGAACTGGGCAAGCCAGAGCTCGAGGACCTCGTCCAGGCCGGTGTCCGCTCCTATATGCGCTACTGGTGTGAGGCGTTCCGCCTGCCGACCTTCGGACCCGACACCCTCGTGCGGGCGACCCGGCTGGTCGGCGACGAACCGGTCAGGAACGCGCTCGCTCAAGGCCGCCCGGTCATCGCCTTCCTCGGGCACATGGGCAACTGGGACATGGCGGGCGCCTGGTGCACCCGGCACCTCGGCCCGGTCGTCACCGTCGCGGAGCGGCTGAAGCCCGAGCAGGTGTTCGAGGACTTCCTCGCCTTCCGCGAGAGCCTCGGCATGACGATCATCCCGCTCACCGGAAGCGGCGATGTCTTCCACCGCCTCGTGGAGGCGGCCAAGGGGCCCAACGTCATCCCGCTCCTCGCCGACCGCGACCTCACGAGGAAGGGCATCGAGGTCGACTTCGCCGGCGACCGGGCGCGGGTGGCTGTCGGCCCGGCCGCCCTCGCATACGACTCCGGCAACGTCGTCTACCCGGTCTCGATCCGGTACGAGCGGGCGCCGGACGGCCCTGGCGGCTGGCGCTCTGTCATCACGTTCCACGACGCGGTGAGCGCACCAGAGGGTGAGGCGAGGCACCGTGCCATCCGCACGATGGCCGAGGAGTGCGCGCGCGTCCTCGGGCAGGCGGTCACCGAGTACACCGAGGACTGGCACATGATGCAGCGCGTCTTCGTGCGCCACCTGGATCCGGAACGGGTGAAGCCGTCGTGAGGGTCGGGCTGGTCTGTCCCTATGACTTCGAGGTCCCCGGCGGCGTGCAGTACCACGTGCGGGATCTGGCCGAGCACCTCATCGGTCAGGGTCACCATGTCGAGGTCATCGCCCCGGGCGACGAGGACGCAGGCGGCCCCGACTACCTCACTCTCTGTGGGCGGGCGGTACCGGTGCGCTACAACGGATCGGTCGCCCGGCTCGCGTTCGGTCCGGTCACGAGCTCGCGGGTGACGCGCTGGCTCGAGCAGGGGGACTTCGACGTCGTCCACATCCATGAGCCGCTCAGCCCGAGTGTGTCGGTGCTGGCGCTGCTTGCCGCAGAGGCACCCGTCGTGGCCACGTTCCACGCCTCGAGCCTGCGACTCCGGGCGATGCAGGCCGCCTATCCGCTCGTCCGCCCGCTCCTCGAGAAGATCATCGGACGGATCGCGGTCTCCGAAGCGGCCCGTCGCACGGTCACCACCCACCTCGGGGGCGACGCGGTCATCATCCCGAACGGCGTGGAGGTGGACGACTTCGCCCACGCCACGCCACGACCAGAGTGGCAGGGGACCGAGGAGGCACCGACGGTGGCGTTCCTGGGCCGGATCGACGAGCCGCGCAAGGGGCTGCCGGTGCTGAGCACCGCCATGGAGGAGGTCCTGCGGCAGCGGCCGGGGACGAGGCTTCTCATCGCGGGTCCCGGCGACGTGGAGGCCGCTCGCGACCGGATGTCGCCTGAGGTCGCTGCAGCATCCACCTTCCTCGGGATGGTGAGCGACGAGGAGAAGGCGGCCATGCTCGCCAGCGTGGACGCCTACATCGCACCGCACATCGGGGGAGAGAGCTTCGGGATCGTCCTCGTCGAGGCCATGGCGGCCGGCGCCCCCGTCATCGCCAGCGACCTGCCGGCCTTCACCGCCGTCCTCGACGGCGAGGCCAACGGGCGGCTCTTCACGACCGGTGACGCGCAGGCCTGCGCACGGACCATCCTCGACGTGCTCGGTGACCCGGCCCAACGCGCTCGGCTTCGTGCCGCGGGCCAGGCCCGCGCCCGGCACTACGACTGGTCGGTCGTCGCCGCCCAGATCACCGCCGTGTACGAGACGGTCATCATGACCGCGGACGTGGCCGCCACCGTCGAGGAGCCGGGCCTGTGGTCGCGGGTCGTCCGGCCCCGCAAGCGCACCGGAGAGGCAGGCGCATAGCGGTGGAGACGCTCACCTGGATCACCCTCGCCGTCATCGCCCTCGTCCTCGTGGCGTGGTACCTCACCTACTCAGCGGCGCGGCTGGACCGGCTGCACGCGAAGGTCGAAGGCGCCCTCGCCGCACTCGACGCCCAGCTCGTGCGGCGGGCCGAGGCGGCGCTGGAGCTGGGCGCCAGCGGGTTCCTCGATCCGGCGACTTCGCTGCTCCTCGTCGACGTCGCCTCGACGTGCCTGGACAGGACCGCGGAGCGGGACGAGGACGGGCACCTGCGCCTCGTCGGCCTCGCGGAGCGCGAGAGCGCCGAGTCCGACCTCACCGATGCTCTCAACGCCGCTCTGACCGACCAGACTCTGGCCGAGCTGCGTATGCGTGGGGGCGCCATGGCGGAGGAGCTCATCGACCGCATCGCGGCCGCGGGTCTGCGGGTGCAGATTGCGCGCCGCTTCCACAACCAGGCGGTCACCGAGGTGCAGCGGGTGCGGCGCAAGCGTGTCGTGCGGGCGTTCCGGCTCGCGGGGTATGCGCCGCTCCCGGAGACCGTGGAGTTCAACGACGAGCTGACGTTCACGGGTTGAGCAGCGGCTCGCTCGGGGTGATGCGGTCCGGCCAGTGCGACCTACACTGCGGGGTATGACCGCAGAGCAGATCAGTTCGACGCCCTCCGACGCCCCCTCCGGCGCCGACTCAGCACCCGCCGCCCACATCGGGACGAGCCGGGTGAAGCGGGGCATGGCCGACATGCTCAAGGGCGGCGTCATCATGGACGTCGTCACCCCCGAGCAGGCGAAGATCGCCGAGGACGCCGGCGCCGTGGCGGTCATGGCCCTGGAGCGGGTCCCGGCCGACATCCGCGCCGAGGGTGGCGTGTCGCGGATGAGCGACCCGGACATGATCGACGGCATCATCAACGCGGTGTCAATCCCGGTCATGGCCAAGGCCCGCATCGGTCACTTCGTCGAGGCGCAGGTCCTCCAGAGCCTCGGCGTGGACTACATCGACGAGTCCGAGGTGCTCACCCCCGCCGACTACGAGCACCACATCGACAAGTGGGCGTTCACCGTCCCCTTCGTCTGTGGCGCCACCAACCTCGGCGAGGCCCTGCGTCGGATCACCGAGGGAGCAGCGATGATCCGATCCAAGGGCGAGGCCGGCACCGGCGACGTCTCCAACGCCACCACGCACATGCGCAGCATCCGCGGGCAGATCCGTCGGCTGCAGAGCCTGGCCGAGGACGAGCTCTACGTCGCGGCCAAGGAGCTCCAGGCGCCCTACGAGCTCGTCCGTGAGGTGGCGGAGACCGGCAAGCTGCCGGTGGTGCTCTTCACCGCAGGCGGCATCGCCACCCCGGCCGACGCGGCGATGATGATGCAGCTGGGGGCCGAGGGTGTCTTCGTCGGCTCCGGCATCTTCAAGTCCGGCAACCCGGCCCACCGGGCCGAGGCGATCGTGAAGGCGACGACGTTCTACGACGACCCCGACGTCATCGCCAAGGTGTCGAGGGGCCTCGGCGAGGCGATGGTCGGCATCAGCGTCGAGTCCATCCCGGCGCCGCACCGCCTCGCCGAGCGCGGCTGGTGAGCACGACCCCGGTCATCGGGGTCCTCGCCGTCCAGGGCGATGTCGTCGAGCACGTCCGCGCCCTCGATGCGGTGGGCGCAAGTCCTCGGACCGTCCGGCGCCCGAGTGAGCTCGAGGGCCTCGACGGACTGGTCATTCCCGGTGGGGAGTCGACCGTCATGGACAAGCTGGTCCGGGCCTTCGACCTGCGCACTCCACTGCGGGCGGCGATCCGTGACGGTCTGCCGGTGTACGGGACGTGCGCCGGGATGATCATGCTCGCCGACCGGATCCTCGACGGAGCAGCCGGCCAGCAGACGCTCGGCGGGATCGACATCACCGTCCGCCGGAACGCGTTCGGCCGTCAGATCGACTCCTTCGAGACCGACCTCGTCCTCGACGTCCTCGGTCCTGAACCGCTGCGCGCCGTCTTCATCCGGGCCCCGTGGGTCGAGGAGTCGGGTCCGGGGGTGAGCGTGCTGGCCAGCGTGGTGAGGGAAGGGAGGGAGCACCCGGTCGTCGTGCGGCAGGGGAACCTGCTCGCGACGTCCTTCCACCCCGAGGTGACCGGCGACCGCCGCGTCCACGCGCACTTCGTCCGGGACATCGTCGGCGGCTCACGTTGAGGTCGGCCGCCGCACAGCCCGGATCCGCGCGGGACCTCGGACGCCGGCTGGCGACCATCAGAGCGGGTAGACCTGCCCCGCCGCGCAGGTAGGATCGTCAACCGTTGCAGAGCGTGCCGAGCGTCCGGACCAAGTCTCCGGTGGACGACCGTTTCACGCACACCCCCGAGCGCGAGAAGGTAGGTAGCCGATGGCCGGCCACTCCAAGTGGGCGACGACCAAGCACAAGAAGGCCGCCCAGGACGCGAAGCGCGGCAAGCTCTTCGCCAAGCTGATCAAGAACATCGAGGTCGCGGCCCGCACCGGGGGTGCAGACCCTTCGGGCAACCCGACCCTCTTCGATGCGATCCAGAAGGCCAAGAAGGCCTCGGTCCCCAACGACAACATCGACCGTGCCGTCAAGCGCGGCTCCGGGAACGAGGCCGGAGCGGCCAACTACGAGCCGATCACCTACGAGGGCTATGCGCCCGGCGGTGTCGCCCTGCTCATCGAGTGCCTCACCGACAACCGCAACCGCGCCGCGGCCGAGGTCCGGACGGCCCTGACCCGCAACGGTGGGAGCCTCGCCGACCCGGGTTCGGTCTCGTACCTCTTCAACCGCAAGGGGGTCGTCATCGTCCCCAAGTCGGCGGCTCCGGAGGAGGACGCCCTCCTCGAGGTGGTGCTCGAGGCCGGCGCGGAAGAGGTCAATGACAACGGCGACACCTGGGAGATCGTCTCGGAGGCCAGCGACGTCGTCGGCGTGCGCACGGCCCTCCAGGCCGCCGGCATCGACTACGACTCGGCCGAGGCCGCCTGGGTACCCAGCCTCCAGGTGCCGCTCGACCTCGACGGGGCCCGGAAGATGATCCGGGTCATCGACGCGCTCGAGGACTCCGACGACGTACAGAACGTCTACGCGAACGGCGACATCCCCGACGACGTGCTCACCGAGCTCGAGGACGACGAGGACTAGGGCCCGCTGACTGGAGCGCACCTCACCTGACCACGCGCGTGTTGGTCCCGGGGTTCGTCCCCCAGCCGGGCTAGCGTGGCTCCGAACAGGTGTTCTAGCGGTCGTCCGGTTCGCCTGTCGGATCGAGTACTCGTCGGTGCCTCATCGCGGGAGCTGCACTCCAGCGCCTCACGCGTAAATGCACCACGTCGAGTGCTCCTGATAGCGAAGGTGGTCTCGAGCTCGTGGGTGTCCTCCCTATGCGTGTCCTGGGAGTCGATCCCGGCCTGACCCGGTGCGGTCTCGGGATCGTCGACGCCCGGCCGGGCCGCGCCACCATGGTGGCTGTCGGCGTGGTGCGCACCCCGAGCGACGCAGAGCCGGGGGAGCGGTTGCTGTATCTCGAGGAGCAGCTCACCACGTGGCTGGAGCGGTTCCAGCCTGAGCGGGTGGCGATCGAGCGGGTCTTCGCCGACGTCAACGTCGCCTCGGTGATGACCACGGCGCACGCCAGCGCCATCGCCATCCTGGTCGCCGCGAGGGCCGGCTTGCCGATCGCCTTCCACACCCCGACGGAGGTCAAGGCGGCAGTGACCGGCTCAGGCCGTGCCGACAAGGCTCAGGTGACCTCCATGGTGCAGCGCATCCTGGGGCTGGCCGAGCCGCCCAGGCCCGCGGATGCGGCCGACGCCCTCGCCCTGGCGGTATGCCATGCCTGGCGAGGCGCAGCGGCGGACCGGCTGCAGGCGCTCGCCACGACTCAGGCCGGCGCTCTACCCGCCATAAGCGGGCGGCTCTCGACCTCCCGCGCCGGGGGTCGGTCATGATCGCATCGCTCTCCGGTGTCGTCGAGCACGTCGGACTCGACCGCGTCGTCGTGGTCGTCGGGGGAGTGGGCATGCTCGTGCACACGACGCCGGCGACCGCTGCGGGGTGCCGCGCCGGAGCGGAGGCGCACCTCTCGACGACGCTCGTCGTCCGCGAGGACTCCCTCACGCTCTTCGGCTTCGCCAGTGCCGATGAGCGCGACATGTTCGAGACGGTCCAGAGCGTCTCCGGCGTGGGGCCGAGGATCGCGCTGGCGATGTTGTCCGTCATGGGGCCCGGGGACCTTCGTCGCGCGCTCGCCGACGGGGATGCGAAAACCCTGACGACAGTGCCCGGCATCGGACCGAAGTCGGCGCAACGTCTCGTGCTCGAGCTCAAGGACAAGGTCGGTGCCATCCCGAGCCCCGCCGCAGCCGGCACGACCGCTCCCGCACGGCGCGGGTGGGAGGATCAGGTCGAGGAGGCCCTGACCGGCCTCGGCTACTCCGCCAAGCAGGCCGCCGACGCGGTGGCTGCTGTCGCCGCGGCGAATCCGGACGAGAAGGACATCTCGACGCTCCTGCGTCTGGCGCTGCGAGGGCTGCGACGGTGAGCGGCTTCAGTAACGAGATCCGGGGCGCTGAGGGGTTCGGTACGGAGCAGTCCGGCATGGATGAGTCCGGAGTGGATGAGTTCGGACTGGATGAGTTCGGCATGGATGAGTTCGGAGTGGAGGAGTCAGGCACGAACCGGACCGGCACTGCGGGGCTCAGCATGGACGGCATCAACATGGACGGCATCAACATGGATGGCACCAGCATGGACGGGGCCGGCGCGGACCGGACCAGTGACCCGTCTCCGGCCTTCGACGGGACGACCACGCGGGTGATGGACCCCGGTGCCTCGACCGTCTCCGGGGAGGACGAGCGCACCATCGAGGTGGCCCTGCGCCCGAAGCGACTGGTGGACTTCCCGGGCCAGCCGCGGGTGCGCGACCAGCTCGGTCTGGTGCTTCTCGCCGCCAAGCAGCGGGGCGCCGCACCGGATCACGTCCTGCTCTCCGGGCCCCCAGGACTGGGCAAGACGACTCTCGCGATGATCGTCGCCGCGGAGCTGGAGCGACCCATCCGCGTGACCAGTGGCCCGGCAATCCAGCATGCCGGGGACCTCGCCTCCATCCTGTCCTCCCTCGACGAGGGTGAGGTGCTCTTCCTCGACGAGATCCACCGGATGAGTCGAGCCGCCGAGGAGATGCTCTACCTGGCGATGGAGGACTTCCGGGTCGACGTCATCGTGGGCAAGGGCCCCGGCGCGACCGCCATACCCCTCGACCTGCCGCCCTTCACCGTCGTCGGAGCGACCACCCGTGCGGGACTGCTCCCGGCGCCGCTGCGGGACCGCTTCGGGTTCACCGGCCACCTCGACTACTACGACGTGGCCGACCTGACGACCATCCTGCGCCGATCCGCCGGCCTGCTGGACGTGCGGGCCCACGACGACGCGATCGTCGAGATCGCCCGGCGCTCGCGAGGGACACCACGGATCGCGAACCGGTTGCTGCGTCGCGTGCGTGACTACGCCCAGGTCCACCACGCTCCAGGGCACCGGGTCACGCGGGCCGATGCGCGCGAGGCGCTGACCCTCTTCGACGTCGACGAGCTCGGCCTCGATCGGCTCGACCGGGCGGTGCTGGGCGCACTCTGTCACCGCTTCGCCGGCGGTCCGGTCGGGCTGTCGACGCTCGCGATCGCCGTGGGGGAGGAGACAGACACCGTCGAGACCGTCGCCGAGCCCTTCCTCGTGCGGGAAGGATTCATGGCACGCAGCCCGAGGGGCCGGGTCGCTACGGCGCTCGCCTTCACCCACCTGGGCCTGCAACCTCCACTGACGCTCGCGGGCGGTGCGCCGCTGCCCGGAACCACCTCGCCCACCCTTCCGTTCGGTGAGGAGAGCCCGGACCCGCCGGTGACTCGACTCGGTTCATAGCCGACGGTGCCCTAGACTGCGGCGTTGGCCCCCTTTTCGCTGGTCCGCGCCCGCGCGCCCTCAGGACCCACGCCCAGAGAGACCCCGTATGAACGACGGCTCCACCGCCGGATACCTCATCCTGCTGCTCCCGCTGCTGCTGCTGGCCTTCCTCGTGTTCTCGAACACCCGTCGGCGGCGTCAGCTCGAGGAGTTCCAGGCCTCGATCGGCGTCGGTGACGAGGTCGTCACGACCGCGGGGATCTTCGGCACCATCGTCGCGATCGACTCGGGCATCGCTCACCTCGAGGTGGCCAAAGGGGTCGTCATCCGCATCGACCGGCGCGCTATCGGAATGCGGGCCGCCGACCGACCCGAGCCCAAGGCATAGCGGCCAGTGGCCGACGTCATCCTTCCCATAGCCCCCAATCGCTAGAGCAGGCATCCGCACAGCATGTCAACACAGACAACTCACGCACGTCCCGGCCGCGTCCTGGTCGGGCTGGCGGCGTTCTTCGTCGTTCTCCTCGTCACGCTCCTGGCCGGAAGCCGGTGGGGGGACGCCCAGCTGACCCCACGGCTCGGCCTCGACCTCGAGGGGGGCACCCAGCTCGTCCTCACGCCGGTCAGTGACACCGATCAGGAGATCAGCCAGGACCAGCTCGACCAGGCGCGCGACATCATCTCCCAGCGCGCCGACGCCGGTGGCATCGCCGGTGCCGAGGTGACGACGCAGGGCGGACGCAACATCGTCGTGAGCATGCCCGGTGTCCCATCGCAGGAGACCGAGGACGCGATCCGCCGGTCGTCGCAGCTGCAGTTCCGTCCCGTGCTCTATGTCGAGCAGATCGGCTTGCCGCAGGTTCCGAGCATCCCCACGCCTGCGCCGACCGGCGAGCCCACCGGTGACGCGACGGAGACCGCAACCCCCACTGCGTCACCTACGGAGACGGCTCAGGCATCGCCGACCGCCGACCAGGGGCCGATCCCGCGAGGTTTCGAGGCCACGACGCCCCCTGACCCGTCGAGCACGGCGACCGAGAGCCCGAGCGAGGCACCTACCGCTCCGGCCACCGAGACTCCTGAGCCGACCAGCCCGACCGACTTGAACTGGATCACCGAGGAGCTCTTCGCCGAGTTCCAGGCGCTGACGTGCGGCCAGGACGACGAGGCCGCCCAGGCCGAGCAGCCCGCGGACGTCGCTGTCGTGGCGTGCCGTGACACGGGAACCGAGAAGTACATCCTCGGTCCGGTCGTCGTCGACGGAAGCGGTATCGCGGACGCGAGCGCCGGCTACCAGGCGGGTCCCCAGGGCCAGCCGACCAACATCGTCGAGATCGCCCTGGAGCTGACCAGCGATGCGCGCCAGGTCTACGGCGAGATCAGCAGCGAGATGGTGCAGCTGCCGACGCCGCGCAACCAGCTCGCCGCAGTGCTCGACCGTCAGGTCATCGTGGCGCCGTACTTCCAGTCGGCCATCCTCGACGGCCGCGCCTCGATCACCGGCGCCTTCACGATCGAGGAGGCCCGCACGCTGGCCCAGCAGCTGAAGTTCGGCGCCCTGCCGCTGTCCTTCCAGCTCGAGACGCGCGACCAGATCAGCCCACTTCTCGGCGGTGAGCAGCTTCGCAAGGGGCTGCTCGCCGGCCTGATCGGCATGCTGCTCGTCTTCGGGTATGCGCTGTTCCAGTACCGACTCCTCGGGTTCGTCGCGATCGGGTCCCTCATCCTGGCCGGGGTGCTGACCTACCTCGTCGTGACTCTGCTCGGCTGGCGGTACAACTACCGACTGGACATGGCGGGCGTCACAGGTCTGATCGTGGCCGTCGGTATCACCGCGGACTCCTTCATCGTCTTCTTCGAACGTATTCGGGACGAGGTCCGGGACGGCCGCACCATCCGCAGCGCCGTCGACGCCGGCTGGGAGCGGGCCTCGCGCACGATCCTCGCCGGTGACGCGGTGACTATGCTCGCGGCCCTGGTCCTGTGGATCATGGCCACCTCCAACGTCCGAGGCTTCGCCTTCACCCTGGGCCTGACGACGATCATCGACGTCATCATCGTCTTCTTCTTCACCAAGCCGATGATGCAGCTGCTCGTGCGCCGCCCGTTCTTCGGCGAGGGCCACCGGCTCTCCGGGCTCAACCCGCAGCTGCTCGGCGCCCGCAACCCCAAGTACGCCGGCCGCGGACGCGTGCGCGGCCCCGTCTTCGAGGAGAAGGTGTCCTCATGAGCCGCCTGTCCCAGTTCGGCAACGACCTCTACACCGGCCGGCGGACCATCCGCTTCGTCGAGAACAGCAAGCGCTTCCTCATCATCTCCATCGTCCTGGTGCTCCTCGCCGGCATCGGCCTGGCTGTCCGCGGTCTGACCCTCGACATGCAGTTCCGTGGCGGGTCGGAGTTCCGGGTGAGCACGACCCAGACGGAGAGCTTCGAGGTACGGGCCCGGGACGCCGTTCGGAGCGTCGTCCCCAACCAGGCCGTCAACGTCACGCGGATCGGCTCGAGCACCGTGCGCGTGCAGACCGAGCTCCTCGACGACATCCAGACCAACGAGGTCCGCGAGGCGCTCGCGCAGGAGTTCGGGGTCGATGGTGACGCCGTGTCCGGCTCCTTCGTCGGTCCCTCGTGGGGCAAGAGCGTGTCCAACAACGCCCTGAAGGCCCTCGTCTGGTTCGTCGTGCTGGTCTCCATCCTCATGGCGGCCTACTTCCGGACGTGGAAGATGGCCGTCGCCGCCCTCGTGGCGCTCGTCCACGACGTCTTCATCACCGTGGGGATCTTCGCGCTCAGCGGCTTCGAGGTCTCGCCAGCCACGGTCATCGGCTTCCTCACCATCCTGGGCTACTCGCTCTACGACAACGTCGTCGTCTTCGACAAGGTCCGGGAGAACACAGCGGCCGCCTTCGCCAGCGGCCGGGTGACGTATGCGCAGGCTGCCAACCGTGCGGTCAACCAGACGCTCATCCGCTCGCTCAACACGTCCGTGACGACCCTGCTGCCCGTGGGGGCACTCCTCGTCGTCGGACTGTTCTTCCTCGGCCCAGGCACTCTGCTCGACCTGGCCCTCGCCCTCTTCATCGGCATCGCCGTGGGCGCCTACTCGTCGATCATCATCGCCACCCCGCTGCTCGTCTGGCTGCGGCGCAAGGACGAGGACGTCGTGGCACTCGAGAAGAAGGCGCTGCGCTACCAGAACGCCCGAGCCAAGGAGGCCGCCGCCGCCAAGCAGGACCTGGTCCTCGTCGACGGGCAGGCGGTTACCGCCGACGGCTCCCTCGAGGACGAGAAGGTCGACGTCGGCAGCGGGACCCGGGCGGCGGAGTCGGCCACGGTGACGGGCCGAGCGGTTCACAAGTACGCGCAGACCGGCCCGCGCAACCAGCCCAAGCGGCAGCCGAAGTCGAAGCGGTAGTCGAGCGAGAGGTCGAGAGACGCCATGAAGGATCTCGCTGAGGTCGTCGCAACCCACATCGTCGACGTGCCGGACTTCCCTATGGTCGGTGTGACGTTCAAGGACATCACCCCCTTGCTCCAGGCCCCTGACGCCTTCCGGGCCGTGATCGACGGGATCGCCGACGCATACCGCGGCTCGGTCGACACCGTCGCGGGGATCGAGTCGCGCGGATTCCTCTTCGGAGCGGCGCTGGCCTACTCGCTCGAGGTCCCGCTGGTGCTCGTCCGCAAGGCGGGCAAGCTCCCGCGCGAGACCCACGGCGTCTCCTACGACCTCGAGTACGGCAGCGCGACGATTGAGATCCATCAGGACGCCATCGTCGAAGGGGCCAGGGTGCTCCTCATCGACGATGTGCTCGCGACTGGCGGTACGGCCGCGGCTGCGGCCAGTCTCGTCGAGCAGGCCGGGGGGTCGGTGGCCGACATCGTCGTCATCCTCGAGCTGAGCTTCCTCGGGGGTCGCAGGCTGCTGGCGGACCGGGGCGTCACCCCGCTCCTCACCGTCTAGAGTCAGCTCCCGCACCCTCACGCCACGCTCGGCACACCGCTGGGGCGGTCGTCGCCAGGGGTATCCAGTTCGCTGGACTACCATTTCGCTATGGCGGAAGAGCTGAGCACGAGCGCTGGTGCAAGCGCGTGGGCCCGTTCGGGCCTGGCGCGCTTCGTCGGCCCGCGCCTGCCCGCCAACCCGGTGCTGCAGCCGCTGCTCTCCACCGTCAAGGCCACCCACCCCAAGGCCGACCTCGCCGTCATCGAGCGGGCGTATGCGGTGGCCGACGAGGCGCACCAGGGACAGCTCCGCAAGAGCGGCGATCCCTACATCACCCACCCGCTGTCCGTGGCGACGATCCTCGCCGAGCTCGGGATGCAGCCGGCGACCATCGCCGCGGCCCTGCTCCATGACACGGTCGAGGACACGTCCTACAGCATGGAACAGCTCACCGAGGACTTCGGTGAGGAGATCGCCATGCTCGTCGACGGGGTGACCAAGCTCGACAAGGTCAAGTACGGCGAGGCGGCCCAGGCCGAGACGGTCCGCAAGATGGTCGTCGCCATGGCCCGCGACATCCGGGTGCTCTTCATCAAGCTGGCGGACCGCCTGCACAATGCACGCACGTGGAAGTACGTCTCGCCCGCATCGGCGCAGCGCAAGGCGCGGGAGACCCTCGAGATCTATGCGCCGCTGGCCCACCGGCTCGGCATGAACACCATCAAGTGGGAGCTGGAGGACCTGTCCTTCCAGACCCTCTACCCCAAGGTCTACGACGAGATCGTGCGGCTCGTGGCGGACGCCGCCCCGGCCAGGGACGAGTACCTCGGGGTCGTGCGGGCCCAGGTGCTCGAGGAGCTCACGAAGGCCAAGATCAAGGCTCAGGTGACGGGTCGGCCGAAGCACTACTACTCGGTCTACCAGAAGATGATCGTGGGGGAGCGGGAGTTCAAGGACATCTACGACCTCGTGGCCGTGCGGGTCCTCGTCGACTCGGTCCGCGACTGCTATGCGGCACTCGGCGCCCTGCACGCGCGCTGGCACCCGGTGCCGGGGCGGTTCAAGGACTACATCGCGATGCCCAAGTTCAACATGTACGAGTCGTTGCACACGACCGTCATCGGACCGGGCGGCAAGGCCGTCGAGATCCAGATCCGTACCCACGCGATGCACCGTCGCGCGGAGTACGGCATCGCGGCCCACTGGAAGTACAAGGAGAGCGGCCGTTCCGGCTCCTCACGCGGACGAGCACCGAGCCGCACCCAGGACGAGTCCGGGCCGCTGGGGGACATGGGCTGGATCCGCCAGCTCCTCGACTGGCAGCGCGAGACCGAGGATCCGGACGAGTTCCTCGACTCGCTGCGCTTCGAGATCAAGACCGCCGAGGTCTACGTCTTCACTCCCAAGGGTCGCGTGATCGCGCTGCCGGCCGGGTCGACGCCGGTGGACTTCGCGTATGCGGTGCACACCGAGGTCGGACACCGGTGCGTGGGCGGCAAGGTCAATGGTCGGCTGGTGCCGCTGGAGTCCAAGCTCAACCACGGTGACACCGTCGAGATCCTCACGTCCAAGGCCGAGGGGGCGGGGCCGTCCCGGGACTGGCTGAACTTCGTCAAGTCGCCGCGGGCGCGGAACAAGATCCGGCAGTGGTTCACCAAGGAACGCCGCGAGGAGATGATCGAGAGCGGTCGCGAGTCGATCGCCCGCTACCTGCGCAAGCAGAACCTCCCGCTCCAGCGACTCATGACGGTCGACAGTCTGACCGCGGTCGCGGCCGATCTGCGCTACCAGGACATCGAGTCGCTCTTCGCCGCCATCGGTGAGGGGCACATCTCCGCTCAGGCCGTCGTCACCAGGCTCCTGCACTCCATGGGGGGCGAGGAGGGCGCGGAGGAGGATCTGGCCGAGGCGACGATGCCCTCCGAGGTGCCGACCCGTCGCCGCCGGGCCGGGGATCCCGGCGTCGTCGTCAAGGGCGCCACGGACGTATGGGTCAAGCTCGCGCGGTGCTGCACTCCCGTGCCTGGTGACGCCATCCTCGGGTTCATCACCCGGGGAGAGGGGGTCTCGGTGCACCGCGAGGACTGCACCAACGCGGCCACCCTACGCTCGCAGCCCGAACGACTCATCGAGGTGTCGTGGGCGCCGACCGCCGGCACGGTGTTCCTCGTTCAGATGCAGGTCGAGGCCCTCGACCGCAACGGACTCCTCTCCGACATGACCCGCGCGCTCTCGGAGAACGGCGTGAACATCCTGTCGGCCTCGGTGTCGACGAACCGGGAGCGGCTCGCCATCTCGAAGTTCACCTTCGAGATGGGCGACGCGAGCCACCTCAGCCATGTGCTGAAGGCGGTGCGGAAGATCGACGGGGTGTACGACGCATACCGGATCACCGGGAAGAGCCGCGCTCCGAAGGCAAAGGCGACCCAGACGTCCCCGGCGAGTTCCAAGGGTGCGGAGGATCGGACCGACCGTAGCGGCCCACCAGCACGTGCGCTCAGCGCCGGGCAGGATGCCAGAGACGATGACGGGAAGAACCGCGAGGGCACGGACCAGGACCTCGTGACGGATCAGACCGAGGACGTCACCGATCCCGTCGCGCGTTGACGAACGGCGCCGCACTCAGCGGCGCCGTTCGTCAGCGAGACAGCCGGACTTGAGCGAAGAAGGATGAGCGTCAGCTGAACTCAGCCAGCCCGGCACGGGCCTGGTCGAGCCACGCCTGGCGTGCCTGCAGCGCCGCCTCGGCTTCCTTGATCTTCTTGTCGTTGCCCTTCTCGCGGGCGGCGGCCAGATCCTGCTCGAGGCCGGCGACCGCCTTCTCGAGCTGGTCGACGAGGCTCTGGGCGCGCGCCCGCGCCTCCGGGTTGGAGGAGGACCACTTCTTGTCCTCCGCCTCACGGACCGCCTGCTCGACGCGTCGCAGCGCCTTCTCCGTGCGCTCGATGTCGCTGCGGGGGACCTTGCCGGCCTTCTCCCAGCGCTCCTGGATGGAGCGCAGGGCGTTCTTGGTGGCGGCCAGGTCGGTGATCGGGAGCAGCGCGTTCGCCTCGGCGATGAGCTCCTCCTTGACGGCGAGGTTGGCCTGGAACTCCTGGTCCTGGGCGGCTGCGACCTCGTCCTTGGCGTTGAAGAAGGCGTCCTGGGCAGCCTTGAACCGGTTCCACAGGGCGTCGTCGTCAGCGCGTCCGGCTCGGCCCGCGGCGCGCCAGCGGTCCATGAGGCGCTTGAACTCCCGTGCGGTGGGGCCCCAGTCCTTGCTCGTCGCGAGCTGCTCGGCCTCCTTCACGAGGCGCTCCTTGAGTGCCTTGGCCTCCGCCTGGACGGTCTCCAGCTCGGCGAAGTGAGCCCGACGGGCTTTGTCGAAGGCCGTCCTGGCGGCACTGAAGCGCTGCCACAGCTCGGTCTCCACCGGTTTGTCGAGCTTGACCGAGCTGCGCTGGTGGGCCTTCCACTCCTCGAAGATGGCCCGCAGCTCCTCACCACTGCGCTTCCACTGGACCTTGGCGGGGTCCTGGGCGGCGATGGCCTCGGCGCGTGCCACGAGCGCCTCGCGCTCACTGGCGGCAGCGGCCTTGGCAGCCGCGCGCTGCGCGGTCTCCTCCTCACGCCGGGTCTCGATCGCGGTGGCGATGCCGTCCAGCTTGCGCTGCAGCGCCTCGAGGTCACCGACGAAGGCCGGCTCGGTCATCTGCTCGGCGAGGTGAGCGAGCTGCTCGGCCGCATCCTTGGCCGTGAGCTCCGGCGAGCTCTTGAGGCGCTGCTCGAGCAGCTCGGCCATGGCGAACACCTCGTCGTACTTGCGCGCGAAGTACTGCAGGGCCTCCTCGGGTGAGGCGCCGGGGTAGGAACCCACGGCGCGCTCCTCCTCCCCGCTGACGACGAAGACGGTGCCGTCCTCCGCGACCCGCCCGAAGCGGGCCGACTCCGAGTGGTCCGGCGTCGTCGGCAGGGGAGCGGCAGCAGGGCGGACCGCTGCGATGCGCTTGGCCAGCGCGGCCGGGCTCGGCGCAACCGGCCGAGGTGCGGCGGGTGCAGGAGCCGGCGCCTCAGCGGGTGCGGAGTCGGCCTGAACCGGTTCGGACGCAGCCGGCTCGTCGACGGCCGGCTCGTGGACAACGACTGGTTCCTCGGTCGCGGCAGGTGCCTCGCCGGCTGCGGGCTCTTCCGCCGGGGCCTCGTCCTCGGCTGCGGCCGGTGCCTCGCCGGCTGCGGGCTCTTCTGCCGGGGCCTCGTCCTCGGCAGGGGCCTGGTCCTCGGCTGCTGCAGGTGGGTCGGCCGTCTCCTCGACAGCAGGCGGCTCCTCGACGGCCGGCTCGACCGAGTCGACCGCCTCGACAGGCTCCACCGCTTCCACGGCCTCGACCGCGTCGGTTGGCTGCACGCTCTCGACCGGCTCCACCGCCTCGGTCGGCTGCACCGACTCCACGGGCTCCACCGCCTCGATGGGTTCCACCGTGCCCGCGGGCTCAGTGCCGTCGACGGCCGCTGGGACGTCGACGGGCTCGGTGGCGTCGGGCGTGGGGGTCTCGTTGCTCACGTCGGACCTTCTACTTCTCGGAAACAGCAACCGACAGGATGCTGAGGGGCAGGGCTGGGTAACCGTCGGTGCCGCCGCCGTAGACACCACCGGCGACGATCTGGTCGACGATCTCCATGCCGGATGTGACGTTACCGAAGATCGTGTAGCCGCCGTCCTCCGGAGGCCACTCCGAGTCCTGGGCGACGATGAAGAACTGCGAGCCGGTGCCGGTCTCGAGGTCCCAGGTCCGGGCCATGGCGAGCGTCCCGCGGGGATACAGACCGTCCTCCGGGACGTACTCGACGCCGTACCCGTAGCCCGGGCCGCCTCCGCCCGTCCCGGTCGGGTCGCCGCACTGCACGACGACGTTGAGGCTGTTGAGCAGCCGGTGGCAGGGCGAGGCGTCGTAGTAGCCCTCCTCGGCCAGCGCGATGAACGAGGCCACCGCCTGAGGTGCACGCTCACCGTCGAGCTCGAGGACGACGTCGCCGCAGTTCGTGGTCACGACCGCCTCGAACGTCTTGCCCTCTGCCGTGGCGGCATCGGGCAGCTCGAGCTGGAGCGCCTCGCTGGGCACCGGAGGAGGCTCAGTGCAGTTCTCCGGGAGCTCCACGCTCTCGGGGGTGCTCTCCGGGGATGCGGTCGTGGCGGCCGTCGGTGTCGTGGAGGCCGGGTCCGGGCCCAGCGCCTTGCTCAGCAGCACGATGGCTGCGACGAGGGCGAGGACGATGACGACGATGACTGCCGTGATCATGTTCCGGCGCCGCTCGGCCTGCTTGGCAGCGGCGGCCTGCTGGAGGCGCGCCGCCCGGCGCTTCTTGCGGGCGCGCACCTGTTCCTTGCTTGGCTTGCCTTTGGGAGTGGACACAAGCGCCCATCCTAGGCCGACTAGGCTGTCCTGGTGCTGACCATTGCCTTCCCCGCCGCAGCGTTCGCGACGAACTGTTATGTCATCGCGACCTCCGCGGGGGAGGAGTGCGTCATCGTCGACCCCGGCATCGGGGTCGAGGACCGTCTCGCCGAGGTCCTGGCCCAGCACCGACTGCGTCCCGCGGCTGTCCTCCTCACGCACGGGCACCTGGACCACGTCTACTCGGTGACTCCGGTCTGCGGGAGCGACACGGCCGCCTACATCCACAGCGACGACCGCTACCGGCTCGCCGACCCGCTCGCGACTCTCGACCGGGGACTGCTCGCGATGCTCGAGCAGCAGTTCGGTCGGTCTGCGACCTGGACCGAGCCGTCGACCGTCGTCGAGATCACCGACCGCCAGAGGTTGAGCATCGCAGGACTGCAGCTCGAGGTGCTCCACGCCCCCGGTCACACCGAGGGCTCGGCCATGTTCCGGCTGCCCACGGTGCCTGAGGGCCTGGGGGACGACCACGGCCTCACGGGCACGCTCATCTCGGGTGATGTCCTCTTCGCCGGCTCGATCGGCCGCACCGACCTCCCCGGCGGGAGCCACGAGGCCATGCTCCGGTCCCTGCGCGACGTCGTCCTCCCTCTGCCCGATCCCACACTCGTGCTCACCGGCCACGGCCCGGCGACGACCATCGGGCGCGAGCGTGAGGTCAACCCGTACCTCCACAACCTCTAGGCCGAGCTGGCTGGGCCCGGACAAGTGCGCTCGAACGCCCCAGTCGCTCGGCCGGACCACTACTCACACGCGAACCAGAACAGACAAGCCCCCGAACAGACCAGCCCCGAACAGACCAGGCTCCTGAACAGACCAGGCTCCTGAACAGATCAAGGAGGCGCCGCATACCCATGGCGACGAAGGTGACCCCGCTCTCCGGCTTCCCGGAGCTGCTCCCGGCCGAGCGGCTCCTGGAGCTGCATTTCCTTGACACCATCCGGGAGGTGTTCGAGCTGCACGGCTTCACCCCGATCGAGACCCGTGCCGTGGAGCCGGTCGAGCGCCTGCTCGGGCAGGGCGGGGACGCCGACAAGGAGATCTACGGGCTGCGACGCCTGGCAGCCGACGACGAGGACAAGGGAGCCGAGCTCGGGCTGCACTTCGACCTCACCGTCCCGTTCGCCCGCTACGTCCTCGAGCACGCCGGCAAGCTCGACTTCCCGTTCCGGCGCTACCAGATCCAGAAGGTCTGGCGGGGCGAGCGGCCGCAGCAGGGGCGGTTCCGCGAGTTCACGCAGGCCGATATCGACGTCGTCGACGTCGGTGCCCTTGCACCTCACTTCGAGGCGGAGATGCCGCTCGTCATCGCCGAGGTGTTCTCCCGCCTGCCGGTGGGCGAGTTCCACATCCAGGTGAACAACCGCAAGATCACCGAGGGCTTCTACCGGGGTCTCGGGCTCACCGACAACGCGGGGACGCTGCGGATCGTGGACAAGCTCGACAAGATCGGTGCTGCGAACGTGCGCGCCCTCCTCGTCGAGTCGGGCGCCACGGAGGAGCAGGCGGCCGGGTGCCTCGCGCTGGCGGAGATCCGGTCGGATGACACCTCGTTCGTCGACCAGGTGCGCGCTCTCGGGGTCGACCACCCGGTCCTGGACGAGGGTCTGGCCGAGCTCGCGGCCGTCATCGAGACCGGACGCTCCGTGGCTCCCGGGGTGCTCGTCGCTGACCTGCGGATCGCTCGTGGCCTCGACTACTACACCGGGACCGTCTACGAGACCCAGCTCGTCGGCGGCGAGGCGTGGGGCTCGGTCTGCTCCGGTGGGCGCTACGACTCCCTCGCCTCGGACGGGCGGACGACGTACCCGGGGGTGGGGATCTCGATCGGGGTGTCCCGCCTCGTCCACCTGCTCATCGACAACCGGGGCCTCACGACCTCGAGGCGCACGCCGGCTGCGGTGCTCGTCGCGGTGACCGACGAGGAGAGCCGCCCGCACTCCACGGCTGTCGCGACGGCGCTGCGGGCGCGTGGCATCCCGTGCGAGGTGGCGCCGAAGGCGGACCGGTTCGGCAAGCAGATCAGGTATGCGGACCGCCGGGGCATCCCTTACGTCTGGTTCCCCGGTGGTCGGGACGACTCGGGAGAGCGACCCGACCAGGTCAAGGACATCCGCTCCGGTGAGCAGGTGGAGGCGGATCCCTCGACCTGGGTCTGTCCGGACGCCGACCTGCGACCGGCCGTGGTGACGCTTACGCGCTGACCTGTCCTTGCTCAGCTGCAGCAGCCGCAGGGCGCTCAGCCTTCTGCCGCGATGAGCGATCCCAGGTGGTCGCCGAGCTGACGGGCCCGGTCGAGCTGGCCCTCCACCAGCGGTCCGTCCGTGTCCTCGACGAGGAAGTTCGTGGCCGGGTGGAGGATGCGGAATCCCTTCTTGCGCAGCCTTTTCTGCATGGCCTTCGCGGCCGAGCCGGGAAGCGCGGGTCGGGCCACCTTCGTGTCGAAGGTCGCCGCGGGAGGGGAGCCGGTGGACGCCGGAAGGCTCTCCAGCCACTCGCGGACCCCGATGCCCTGGCTCACGACGGGCTCCGGGGCCTTCGTCACGGCCTCCTCGCGGGTGCTCTCCCGACTCATGCTGAAGGTATGCGTCGGGCCACCGATGACGAGTAGCTCTCCCTCCCCGATGGCGGGCGGCGCGGAGCCTACCTCCACGGTCTCGACGTCGAGGTGGAGCCGCAGGCCCTCTGCAATGGCTCGGGCCACCTCCTGGGTGTTGCCGAACATCGACTCGTAGATCACGATCGCCTTCATGACCACTCCTTTGCCACTTCCCATCGTCTCGCTCGAGGCACGGGGAGGACAGGCATTGTGAGGAAAGACGCTGCCCGATTCTGGCCGGGTCGGGGACTGACTAGCATTACGGGTGCGGACGACGCGATGCCATCCGGCTCGTAGCCGCGCCCCTGCCCGGAAAGGACGCCGTCATGTCGGACGAACTGCTCATCGTGGGAATGGATGGGTCGGAGCGATCGCATGACGCGTTGCGCTTCGCGCTGGAGGAGGCGCGCCTGCGGAATGCCACGGTCGAGGTCATCACGACCTGGAGCGAGGACCAGGGGGTGGATGCCTTGAAGAAGGCGCAGCGGATTCAGGCGGACGCCAAGGAAGCCGTTCTCGCGGACCATGAGGGCGACCCGCCGGTGAACTTCCGCGTGGTCGAGGGCCGACCCGAGCACGTGCTCGTCGACGCCTCTGCGCGGGCCACGTTGCTCGTCGTCGGTGCGCACGGGGTGCACTCCATCCGGCACGCAGCTCTCGGCTCGATCAGTGAGTACACCGCGCGACTCGCCTACTGCCCTGTCGTCGTCATTCCTGCCCCGGCGCCGGACCAGACCCTCTGACCTGACACGCCATACCTGCCTGGACGTAGGAGGCCACGGCTCACACCCGCCGGCGCAGGCTCACGGCGCCGGCAGGCTCAATCCGGCATCCGCGAGCTCGAGACCGGCCAGCTCCCTGATGACCTGCGGGTCGCCGCGTCGCCAGGCGCCGGCGGGGTCGTCGCTGATGCGCGCCAGGGCCGTCATGGGCCGACGGGTCAGGGCCCGCAGCGCGAAGAGGTCGACGTCGGCCTGCGAGTCGATGAGCCGTTGCACAGTGGTCGCCTGACGGATCCAGCGCAGTCGCAGGGCCAACCAGACCGCGCCGACGACGATGATCGGGATGAGGGCCGTCGCGAGCGCGGACACGAGTGCCAGACGCTCGACGGCCGAGACCAGTCCCGCTCCTGCGTCCGCGATGTCGCCGCCCACCGTGGAGACCTCCCGCAGTGGTGTCGCGAGCCGGTCCTCGACGAGGGGGAGGTCGTCGACCTTGTCACCCGCTCCGAGCATCCGGTCGCGGAACGAGCCGCCGGCGTCCTCCAGACGTCGACCGGGTGCCGCGAGCCTCATTGTCGTGCTGTGGACGCCTCGGGCCAGCATGATCCAGAGGATCACCCACAGGACCATGAACGCATCGGCGAGGATCTGTCGCCGGCGACGGTACGGGAGGTCGGCGTAGAGCTTCACAGCGCGGGAGCCGGACGCAGCGGGGGCGCGCCCATCGGGAGTCATCACAGGCCCAAGTCCACCACGGACCGACCTCCCGGATGGCTAGACTCGCACACGGTGACCGACGCCCAACGGCGGGCTCGGTCGTGGTGCCCCACGCGGGCCGGACCGAAGGGACGAGCGAGCAGATGAAGGTCGGAGTTCCCCGCGAGGTCAAGGACAGCGAGTTCAGGGTCGGCATCACTCCCGTCGGGGTCCACGAGCTCGTGGCGCGGGGACACGAGGTGCTCATCGAGCGCGGTGCGGGGGAGGGATCCGCGATCACCGACGACGACTACACCGCTGTCGGCGCCACGATCCTCGACAACGCCGACGACGTGTGGAGCGAGGCCGATCTGCTGGTGAAGGTCAAGGAGCCGATCGCCGAGGAGTACCACCGGCTCAGGGAGGACCTCACCCTCTTCACCTACCTCCACCTCGCCGCGGACGAGCCGCTCACGACGGAGTTGCTCGAGCGAAGGACGACGTCGATCGCCTATGAGCTGGTGCAGCTGCCGGACGGCACGCTGCCCCTGCTCTACCCCATGTCGGAGGTCGCCGGGTGCATCGCTCCCCAGGTGGGGGCGCACGTGATGATGAAGACGCACGGCGGCTCCGGCCTCATGATGGGCGGCGTCGCCGGGGTGCCGCGGGCGAAGGTCGTCGTCATCGGAGCGGGGGTCGCGGGGGCGAACGCGGCACACATCGCGATGGGGATGGGCGCCGACGTCACGGTCCTCGACACCGACCTCGCCAAGCTCCGCGAGAGCTACTGGCGCCACGACAACCGGGTCCGTCAGCTCGCCTCGTCCGCGATGACGTTGCGCGAGCAGGTGCTCGAGGCCGACCTCGTCATCGGCACGGTCCTCATCCCCGGTGCCCGGGCGCCGAAGCTCGTCACCGACGAGATGGTCTCCCAGATGAAGCCCGGGTCGGTCCTCGTCGACGTGTCCATCGACCAGGGTGGCTGCTTCGAGGGCTCCCGCCCGACGACGCACCACGACCCGACCTTCCAGGTGCACCAGTCGACGTTCTACTGCGTGGCCAACATGCCCGGGGTCGTCCCGCGGACGTCGACGTGGGCGCTCACGAACTCGACCCTCCCGTACCTCCTCAAGCTGGCCGACCACGGTTGGGCCGACGCGATGCGCGCCGACCCGAACCTGGCACACGCCCTGAGCACCCAGGCCGGGCAGCTCACCAGCCCGCCCGTGGGCGAGGCGTTCGGCATGGACTCGCTCACCCCCGAGCAGGTGCTCAGCTGAGCGTCCGCACCCCCCTGCAGCGCGCCATCGACGACTGGCTCACCCATCTCGACATCGAGCGCGGACTGGCGGCGCATACCCTCGCGGCCTATCGGCGTGACCTGGCGCGGTACCGCGACTACGTCCACGGGCAGGGGATCACGACCCCGGGGGAGGTGACCGAGGACGTGGTCGCCGGCTTCCTCCGGCACCTGCGCACCGGGGACGCCGACCACCGGCCGCTCGCAGCCTCGTCCGCTGCCCGGACGCTCGTGGCGGTCCGGGGGCTGCACAAATTCCTTGCCTCCGAGGGGGAGACGAGCCACGACCCGGCGCAGGCGGTCGCCCCTCCGGCGCCGCCGAGCCGGCTTCCGAAGGCGATTTCGGTGTCCGAGGTCGAGCGACTCCTCGACGCGTCCTCGGTGGGGGACCCGCCCGTGACCCTTCGGGACCGTGCGCTGCTCGAGGTGCTCTACGGCGCGGGGCTGCGGATCTCCGAGGCGGTCGGACTCGACCTCGACGACCTCGACCTCGGCGATGGCGGCCGTAGCGGCGACGGCAACCAAGCCAGGGACGCCGTCGTGCGGGTCATCGGCAAGGGCAGCAAGCAGCGACTCGTCCCGCTCGGGTCGTATGCGGTGCGCGCCATCACCGACTACCTCGTCCGGGCCCGCCCCGAGCTGGCTGCCCGGGGGCGGGGGACGCCGGCACTCTTCCTCAACCTGCGTGGCCGCCGCCTGTCGAGGCAGTCTGCGTGGGCGATCATCCAGGCCGCAGCCGGGCGAGCCGGTCTCGAGCACGTCTCACCGCATACCCTCAGGCACTCGTTCGCCACCCACCTGCTGGACGGGGGAGCGGACGTGCGTGTCGTGCAGGAGCTGCTCGGCCATGCATCGGTGACGACGACGCAGATCTACACCCTCGTCACCGTCCAGCAGCTGCGCGAGGTCTATGCCCAGACTCACCCACGGGCGCGCTGATCGTTACGCTGAACGGGTGGGGTGCGCTGATAAGGTCGGGGACGATCAGCGCGAGGCTGACCGCAACAGGCTGGGAGAGGACCTAGTGGCATTCGAGGAGACCACCGAGCAGCAGTCGGGCACGTCGAGCTCCGCCCACGACAGACTGCCCGGCACCGAGAGCGCCGCGAACGGCACGGTAGGGCCCACTGGTCGCCCCCTGCCGCACTTCCCCGTCCCTGAGCCGCTGTCCGCGCACGGACCGGCGCGCATCATCGCGATGTGCAACCAGAAGGGCGGCGTCGGCAAGACGACCTCGACCATCAACCTCGGCGCGGCCCTGGCTGAGTACGGCCGCAAGGTACTCATGGTCGACTTCGACCCCCAGGGTGCCCTCTCGGTCGGGCTCGGGGTGCGCGCCCACGAGCTCGACGTCACCGTCTACAACCTGCTCGTCGAGCGCGGCATCGACGTGCACGACGTCATCCAGAAGACGACCGTGCCGAACGTCGACATCCTGCCCGCGAACATCGACCTCTCGGCGGCCGAGGTGCAGCTCGTCGGCGAGGTCGCCCGCGAGCAGATCCTGGCCCGTGTGCTCCGTCCGGTCCTCGACGACTACGACGTCATCCTCATCGACTGCCAGCCCTCGCTCGGGCTCCTCACCGTCAACGCCCTCACCGCGGCGCACGGCGTGATCATCCCGCTCGAGTGCGAGTTCTTCGCGATGCGTGGCGTGGCGCTGCTCGTGGAGACGATCGAGAAGATCACCGACCGGCTCAACCCCCGCCTGCAGGTCGACGGGATCCTCGCAACGATGTACGACGGGCGCACCCTGCACTCCCGGGAGGTCGTGAAGTCGGTCGTCGACCACTTCGGCGAGCAGGTGTTCCACACCGTGATCTCCCGGACGGTGAAGTTCCCCGACGCCACCCTCGCGGCCGAGCCCATCACGACGTATGCGTCGACCCACTCAGGGGCGGACGCCTACCGGCAGCTGGCCCGAGAGCTCATTGCCCGTGGCGGAGCAGCCTGAGCTCATCACCCCTGGCGGGGTGATCACACGCAGATCACCGGAGCAGACCTTCGAGGTGCACCTCGATGTCTACTCTGGTCCGTTCGACCTGCTCCTCGGCCTCATCGCCAAGCACAAGCTCGACATCACCGAGATCGCGCTCGCGGCCGTCACCGACGAGTTCATCGCCCACATCCGGGCCCAGCAGGCGGCGGACGCGGAGTGGGACCTCGGGCAGGCGTCCGAGTTCCTCCTCATCGCGGCGACCCTGCTCGATCTCAAGGCCGCGCGACTCCTGCCTCAGCGGGGTCCCGAGGACGACGAGGACCTCGCGCTCATCGAGGCCCGGGACCTGCTCTTTGCGCGGCTCCTGCAGTACCGCGCCTTCAAGGACATCGCGCGCACGTTCGGCGAGCGGATGTCGACCGTGGGTCGGATGACACCGCGTCAGGCGGGCATGGAGCCGCACTTCGCCCGGCTGCTGCCGGAGCTCATCATGACGATCACGCCCGAGCAGTTGGCGATGATCGCCGCCCGGGCCCTCACCCCGAAGCCGACGCCCACCGTCGGGCTGGACCACCTGCACGCTCCCGCGGTGAGCGTCCGGGAGCAGGCGCGGCTCATCGGCTCGCGTCTGCGCCGGGATCGGGTCGCCTCGTTCCGCTCGCTCGTCCAGGACGCGGAGAGCACCCTCGTGATCGTCGCCCGGTTCCTGGCCGTCCTCGAGCTGTTCCGCGACGCCCAGGTCGCCTTCGACCAGGTCGAGGCGCTCGGGGAGCTGACGGTGCGCTGGACCGGGAGCGACCAGGGGGACATCGACGTCGGTGACGAGTTCGACGAGGAGCTCGTCTCCTCGGAGCAACCCGGCGGATCCGATGAGGTCAGCGGGGGACCGGGGACCGGGTCGCGGGGCACGGGGTCGCCGAGTGGTGACGTGGCTGGCGCGTCGACCGATGGATCGATGAACATGGCAGGACCAGGACGAGTCGAGGACGTGGACGCAGATGAGTGAGCAGGACCCGGCCGCGCCGGCCGCGGAGGTCGACGAGCCCGTGCAGGCGGTGACCGACACCGAAGCGCTGGACCCGGAGTCGGAAGGAGTCGAGCGCGAGGGAGTCGAGCCCCAGGGCAGCGACCAGGTCGCTTTCGACATCCACGCCTTCCCCGGCGGGGCCAAGAGTGCTCTCGAGGCCGTCCTCATGGTCGTCGACGAGCCGATCACCGAGATCGCCCTCGCGACGGCGGTGGAGCTGCCGGTCGAGGACGTCCGCGAGGTCCTCACCGAGCTGGAGGAGGAGTATGCGGCCGACCAGCGAGGCTTCACCCTCCGGCAGGTGGGTGGCGGCTGGCGGATGTACTCGCGCAGCGACTACGCCCCGGTGGTCGAGAAGTTCCTCCTCGAGGGCCAGCAGGCCCGGCTGACGCAGGCGAGCCTGGAGACGCTGGCGGTCATCGCATACCGTCAGCCCATCTCGAGGTCCCGCGTGAGCGCGGTCAGGGGCGTGAACGTCGACGGTGTCGTGCGCACCCTGCTCTCCCGAGGACTCATCGAAGAGGTCGGCACCGATGGCGAGCACGGTGCCGTCCTGTACGGCACGACGACGTACTTCCTCGAGCGGCTCGGACTCGGCACCCTGGACGACCTGCCTGCGCTGGCGCCCTACCTGCCGGAGATTGACGTGCTCGACGAGATCGCAGAGGTAGGACGAGGATGACACCCCCACGCAAGCGTTCAGGAGACGCCAGGCCCACCAAGGGAGGCCAGGGCCGGCCCACCCGGCGCGGTCCGCAGTCCCGGACGAGCCGGTCGGCGTCCGGGTCGACCAAGCGGTCCCAGCCGACGAGGATGCCCGCCGCGAGCGCTACCCCGGACGTGGACGTGCACGACCCGAACGGGGTGCGGCTGCAGAAGCTCCTCGCCGGGGCAGGAGTCGGCTCCCGGCGTCAGTGCGAGCAGCTCATCGCCGACGGCCGTGTCGCGGTGGACGGCGTCGTCGTCACCGAGCTGGGAGTGCGGATCGATCCCAGACGCCAAGTGGTCCACGTCGACGGCGAGCGGGTCGTGCTCGACGAGTCGCGGGTCTACCTCGCCTTCAACAAGCCGCGTGGGGTCGTGACGTCGATGGACGACGAGCTGGGCCGCGCCGACATCTCCGACTACCTCCAGGGGCGCACCGAGCGGCTGTTCCACGTCGGCCGTCTCGACGCCGACACCGAGGGCCTGCTGCTCCTCACGAACGACGGCGATCTCGCCCACCGGCTGCAGCACCCCCGCTACGGCGTGCTGAAGACCTACCTCGCGCAGATCCCAGGCCCGGTGCCCAGGGACCTCGGGAAGCGCCTGCGGGAAGGCGTCGAGCTCGAGGACGGTCCCGCAGCCGTCGACTCGTTCCGCATCGTCGACTCCCAGCCGGGCAAGGCGCTCGTCGAGCTCGTCCTGCACGAGGGTCGCAAGCACATCGTCCGCCGCATGCTGGCGGAGGTGGGTCACCCGGTCATCTCGCTCGTGCGCACCCAGGTCGGTCCGATCCGGCTCGGCGACACGCGCCCGGGCCGGTGGCGCGCGCTCTCCTCCGCCGAGGTCGGCGCTCTGTATGCCGCGGCGGGCATGTGAGATGTCCGACCTGAGCACATCGGTCCCGACCCGGGTCCACGTCATCGGCACCGGCCTGATCGGCGGCAGCGTGGGTCTCGCGCTACGCGCCCGAGGTTTCTCCGTGTCGTTGGAGGACCTCTCGCCCACCTCGGCCGCCCTCGCCCGGGATCTCGGGGCGGGGGATTTGCCGGCGGAGCCGGTCGACCCGGCGACCGTGGACATCGTCGTGGTCGCGACTCCGCCGGACGTCACGGCGGACGTTGTCGTCCTGGCCCAGCAGAGGTATGCGTCGGCCACCGTCACCGACGTGGCGTCGGTCAAGCAGATCATCGTCGACGAGGTGCGGCAGCGTGGCGGGGATCTCAGCCGCTTCGTGGGTGGGCACCCGATGGCAGGCCGGGAGCGCAGCGGCGCCATCTCGGCACGGGCGGACCTGTTCGAGGGGCGCACCTGGGTGCTCACCCCGTCGGACGAGACGACTGAGGCGGCGCTTGCCGCTGTGCGACGGCTGGCCGAGGCCACCGGCGCTGCCGTCGTCATCCTGGGTGCGGCCGAGCACGACGCGGCGGTCGCCGCGGTCAGCCACGTTCCCCAGATCGCCGCCTCAGTGGTGGCCGCCCGGCTCGAGGAGCTCTCCGAGACCTCAGTCGGGCTCGCGGGGCAGGGGCTCCGGGACGTCACCCGGATCGCGGCGAGTGACCCGGGGCTGTGGACCCAGATCCTGGTCGGCAACGCTCCGGCGGTCCGGGATGTCCTGGCCGAGGTGATCGAGGACCTCCGGGCGCTCGAGCGCGCACTCAGTGACATCGCCCGGGACGGAGCCCACGACATCGGCGCCCCCGGCTCACGCGCAGTGATCGCGGGGCGCATCGCAGCGGGGAACGCCGGCCACGCCCGGATCCCGGGGAAGCACGGGCAGGCGCCCACCGCATACGGCTCTGTGATCGTGCTCGTGCCGGACGAGCCCGGCCAGCTCGGCCGGCTCTTCAACGACGTCGGCGAGGCCGGGGTCAACATCGAGGACCTGCGGCTCGACCACGCACAGGGCCAGCCCTTCGGCCTGGCCGAGATCTTCGTCGTGCCGGCCGCGCTCAAGCATCTCGTCGAGTCACTCACCGGCCGTGGATGGAGGCTGCATTCATGACCCCTGCGAGCGAGTCGCAGGCCCCTCTCGTCATCGCGATCGACGGGCCGTCCGGATCCGGGAAGTCGAGTGTGTCGCGTGCGGCGGCCAAGGCGCTCGGCATCGGATACCTCGACACGGGCGCGATGTACCGAGCGGTGACCTGGTGGTGCCTCGACCAGGGCGTCGACCTGGAGGATGCGGAGGCTGTGGTCCGCGCGGCGCGTGAGATGCCGCTCACGATGGGCACCGATCCGGCCGCGCCGTGGGTGGAGGTCGACGGTCGACGCATCGACGCCGAGATCCGGACCACGGACATCTCCTCGGTCGTGTCGAAGGTCGCCACGAATCTCGACGTGCGCAGCGAGCTGCGCCGTCGCCAGCGTGAGCTCATGGCAGGGATCGCCGAGCGGACCGGGGGAGTGATCGCAGAGGGCCGTGACATCACGACCGTGGTCGCCGCGGACGCGACCGTGCGCATTCTGCTCACCGCCTCGGAGGAGGCCCGGCTGCGCCGCCGCTCGGCGGAGCTGCACGGTGAGGCCTCACAGACGACGATCGCGGCGACCAGGGACCAGATCGTGCGCCGTGACCGCGACGACTCGACCGTCTCGACGTTCCACGAGGCAGCCGACGGAGTCATGCTCCTCGACACCTCCGACCTGGACTTCGACCAGAGCGTGCAGGCAGTGCTCGACATCGTCGCTGCGGCGACGGCGGAGTCGCGGTGAGCGCCGGCCGCCAGGACGTCGAACCACCCGCGGAGTGGCGGAGCAGGTGGTTCCGGCGGATCACCCGGCCGATCCTCGCAGGGCTCTACGACACCCGGGTGTACAACCGGGAACGGCTTCCGGCCTCCGGCCCAGTGCTCGCCGTCGTCAACCACATCGGATTCCTCGATGGACCCTTCGCGTTCGCGTACCTCCCGAGGCCCGGGCACTTCCTTGTGTTGGACAAGACGTTCAACGGGGTGATGGGCAATGTGCTGACCTGGTCGGGGCAGATCCCGATCAACCAGGACCGCGGCGACCGCACGGCCCTGGCTCGCGGGCTCGAGGTACTGAGGCGCGGCGGACTCCTCGGAATCTTCCCCGAGGGCGGCCGGGGTCGCGGGGACCTCGCGACCGCAGGGAAGGGTGCAGCGTGGCTCGCGCTGCAGTCCGACGCCACCGTGGTACCCGTCGCCCTGCTCGGGACCCGGTACACCGGTGACCTGGCCGACTCCTGGCCCCGGCTGCGGTCTCCGCTCGTCCTCGATCTCGGCGAACCCCTCACGATCGAACCGATCGCCGGGGTGCCGAACCGGGTCCGGCTCGACCGCGCGACGGAGGAGATCCGGACCCGACTGGCCGACCAGGTGGCGGCGTCGTCGGAGCGGCACGGCATCCCCCTGCCCACCGACATCCCGCCCGATCTCATCCCCTGACGCGTCGCGGGTGGTCAAGTGCGGCTGTCCCGTACGCGACAATGGGGGGATGACTGACACCGACCGGACCGAGGACCCTGTCGGCATCGACCCCGACGATGCCGACATCGAGCGCGCCCTGCGCGCCGGTCTGGATGACTTCGACCTCACCGAGGACGACCGCGCCATCCTCGACCCGACCTTCGAGCCGGAGGCCGAGCCGAGCGGAGCCGCGCTGCCTGTCGTGGCGGTCGTCGGCCGGCCGAACGTCGGCAAGTCGACCCTGGTCAACCGCATCATCGGCCGCCGGGAGGCCGTCGTCGAGGACGTCCCAGGCGTCACCCGTGACCGGGTGGCCTACTCCGCCGAGTGGTCCGGCCGGCGCTTCACCCTGCTCGACACCGGTGGGTGGGTCGTGGATGCGACCGGGATCCACCTGCGCGTCGCCGAGCAGGCCGAGGTGGCGATCGAGATGGCGGACGTCGTCCTGTTCGTCGTCGACGCCATCGTCGGAGCCACGGACGATGACGAGGCGGTCGTGCGGCTGCTGCGTCGCTCCGGCAAGCCGGTCGTCCTCGTGGCGAACAAGGTGGACGACCAGCGCTTCGAGGCCGACGCCGCTGCGCTGTGGAACCTAGGTCTCGGTCAGCCGTGGCCGGTCTCGGCGCTGCACGGCCGGGGGAGCGGAGACATGCTCGACGCGATCCTCGACGTGCTGCCCGAGGTGTCGGCACACGGGGGCGTCAATCTCGAGGGTGGGCCGCGTCGGGTCGCTCTCGTCGGGCGCCCCAACGTCGGCAAGTCCTCGCTGCTCAACAAGCTCGCGGGCTCTGAGCGGGTCGTCGTCGACAATGTCGCTGGGACCACGCGGGACCCGGTCGACGAGCTCATCGAGCTCGGCGGCAGGACCTGGCGCTTCGTCGACACCGCGGGCATCCGACGTCGTGCCCACCAGGCCCGCGGCGCCGACTTCTATGCCTCGCTGCGCACTGTGGCCGCTCTGGAGAAGGCCGAGGTCGCCGTCGTCCTCATCGACGCGGGGGAGCCGATCGCAGAGCAGGACATCCGCGTTGTGCAGCAGGTCATCGACTCCGGGCGGGCCGTGGTCATCGCCTACAACAAGTGGGACACCACCGACGAGGAGCGCCGCTACTACCTGGAGCGGGAGATCGAGCGCGAGCTGGTCCAGGTGCCCTGGGCCCCCCGCGTGAACATCTCGGCCAAGACGGGCCGTCACGTGGAGAAGCTCGTGCCGGCCATCGAGAAGGCCCTGGAGTCCTGGGACACCCGCATCCCGACGGCACGGCTCAACGCTCTCCTCGGCGAGATCGTGGCCGCCCACCCGCACCCGGTGCGTGGAGGCAAGCAGCCGCGGATCCTCTTCGCCACGCAGGCTTCGACCCGCCCACCCCGGTTCGTCCTCTTCGCCTCGGGCTTCCTCGAGGCCGGCTACCGACGCTTCATCGAGCGCCGGCTGCGCGAGACATTTGGCTTCGAGGGCACCCCCATCGAGATCTCGGTGAGGGTGCGGGAGAAGCGCCGTCGCTGATCGGTATGCCGATTGTGTTGAGGCGGCAGCGGTGCGATATGGTGACGGCGCTCTCCTGGTGAGAGCAGCCACGGGCTGTGGCGCAGTTTGGTAGCGCACTTGACTGGGGGTCAAGGGGTCGCAGGTTCAAATCCTGTCAGCCCGACTGGAGCCGCAGGCGGCGGACACCCGCTCTGACCTGCGGAAACATGAGAAGGGCCCCTCTCCGACTATCACCGGAGAGGGGCCTTTCTCATGCTCGTTCTAAGCAGGATTCTAAGGAGCGGGTTGCGGGGCCCGTTCCGCTGGAGCTATCACTCCCCAGCGGAGCGGGTAGGAGCAGGGGCTCCCAGCACGTCGAGGGCGTCGTTGATGCCCGCCGCCGTCGCGCTCGGCAGGTACGTGCTCATGTGCACCTCGACCGTGTGACCGAGCAGCGCAGCCCGCGCGGCGATGGGGACGTTGAGGTCGTCCATGCGCTTGGCGAGGGAGTGGCGGCAGGAGTGCAGGCGGATGCGCTTGACCCCCGCCTCGTCGCAGAGACGGCGGAAGCGGTCGCTCCACCACTCCGGCCGCACAGGGGCTCCCACCGTGTCCACGAGCACGAGGTCGTGGCTCGTGTCGTAGGCGCGGCCTGCCGCGAGCCGCTCGGCCGCCTGGCGGGCCCTCAGCGCCCGCAGCAGCGCCATCGTGCCCGGGTGGAGGCGGTCGGGCTCGACCTTGCGCCACCGCTGCCGGGACTTGGGCTCCCCGACCTGGCTCCGGTCGCCGTCGTTGGCGTCGATGAACGCCCGGTTCTGGAGGGCGACGCGGCCCTGGGCGACGGTGACGACGCCGGTATCGAAGTCGACATCGGACCACCGCAGACCGCAGATGTCGGCGCGGGTGAGGCCGGTGAGGGTGAGCCGCCACAACCCCGCGAAGGGGTCGGTGTCGGAGGTGTCGCGGAACCGCAGCAGCTCCTCCCAGGACCAGTGCTCCAGGTTCCCGAACCCGGCCTTGGGCCGCGTGGTCGGCTTCTCGATGGTCCGGTCGCGGACCGGATTGCTGTCGAGCACCTTCTCCGCGACGGCGATGTCGAGGACCTGGGCGAGCGCCACGAGCGCCGCCCTGATCCCGTCGGGACCGAGGGGCTTGCCACCCCTGCCCCCCTCGCGCTCCATCCAGTCGATCAGCTCGCGGATGTGGTGAGATCGGTGTTGACCGGCTACAGCAGTACGGCTTCCTCACCGAAAGCCTCGAATCCGCTGCGGACGACATGGAGTCAACGCAGATGGATGAGAGCGATGCCGACAACGCGGCCCGGGTGTTCATCGACTGCGTCGACGGCGAGGCGCGGATGGCGGAACAGATGGCTGAGGACCCGGATCTGACTCAGGAGCAGCAGGAGTGCATTCGTGAGCAGGTCGACGCGGAGCTCCTGAAGCGCACCTTCTCCTTGCTGTTCCAGGGGAGAGAGGATGAGGCGCAGGAAGCCCTCATGGGTCCCGCGTTCCAGTGCATGTTCGGCGGTCCCTCCGACGAATGACGGCGAGGGTTGATTCTCGTTCAGCCTGCCATGCCCGGCCTCGGGATTCTGAGCCGAGCCACGGGGCTCGGCAGTCGGGAGCCTGCTGCGTCAGCTGCCTCGCTGCAGAGTGCCGATGCGGCTAGCCCCCTGGTCGCGGACGACAAGGAACTCCTCGGTCACCGTCGCGGTCGCGAGGCGGGACAGCCAGGTATCGACGCCTTCGCACGCCATGAGGGTCGTGAACACATCGGAGAAGACGACCTGGTCACCGTCCAGCCTCCAGGAGCCTCCGATGCGGTTGCAGCCATCAGTGCCGGTGAAGTTGCCGTCAGGGTGCAGCTCGAGGCTGGGCTGACCGGGCTCAGCCAGGCCCCAGGCACCCACCGGGTCGATGCCCTCCTCGCTCCCTGACGAGGCGTCGCCCCACCCACATGCGCCCAGTGCGAGCGTCAGGACCACAGCGGCCACGACAGCCCCGATCCGCCAGCCTGTCCACGTCCCAACGGTGTTCGACTTCATCGTGCTCTCCGTTCCCGCGATCCGAGCGGTTGATGCCCGGGCACCGATGGCAACCATTGTCTCCCTCGCCACCCGCAGCTCGCCAGGATGAGGAACGCGGGGAGCCGCCGACCAGCAGCACGCGACGGGGCGGTTCACTGCCCTCGGTCACCCGCCGTGCAACGGCTCGAACGCCGTTACGGTGAGCACCGCAGCGCCTACGGCGTCGCTGGCATCAAGATCCACCTCGGCGGTGATGCCCCAGTCCCGGTCGCCCTCGGGGTCCAGGACGACCTGCCGCAGGCGCCAGGTGCGGCCGGCCTTCTCGATCTGGAGGTTAACGGGAGAGCGGGCCTCCTGATCTGTGGCGATCGAGTCATGCACCTCGTAGTACCGGCCGAGGGCCTCGTTCCATGCCTCCGCGTCCATGACGACTGCCTGAGGTGGGTCGGTGAGCTCTGCGACCCGGGTCTCGAGCTCACCGAGCGCCTCCCACTGGTCCCGGGCGGCGAGCTCGACCCGGTGGAACATGGCGTTGCGGATCATCACGGTGAAGGCCCGCTCGTTCGCGGTGATCGGGCGAACCGGGGAAGCCGCTTGGGGGGCGAGCGGGTCGGCGACCGGCTCGGTGGGGTTGACCAGGTGCTCCCACTCGTCGAGGAGGCTGGAGTCGGTCTGGCGGACCAGCTCGCCGAGCCACTCGATGAGGTCCTCGAGCTCCTCGGTACGCATGGGCTCGGGCACCGTGTGTCGCAGCGTCCGGTATGCGTCGGTGAGGTAGCGCAGCAGCAGTCCCTCGGAGCGGGAGAGGCCGTAGTCGGAGACGAACTCGTTGAACGTCATGCCCCGCTCGTACATCTCGCGCACGACCGACTTGGGGGAGAGGGCGCCGGGGGAGATCCACGGGTGGGTCTGCCGGTATGCGGTGAGCGTGACCTCGAGCAGGTCACCGAGGGGCTTGGGCCAGGTCACCTCCTCGAGGCGCTCCATACGCTCCTCGTACTCGATCCCGTCCAGCTTCATCTCTGCGACGGCAGCTGCCCGAGCCTTGGACTGTTGCGCCCAGAGCACCTGCCGAGGATCCTCGAGCACCGACTCGACCACGGACACGACGTCGCGCGCATACGTGTCGGAGTCCGGATCCAGGGTCTCCATGGCGGCGATCGCGAAGGGTGCCAGAGGCTGGTTGAGGGCGAAGTCGCGCTGGAGGTCGACGGTAAGGACGTGTCGCCGCCCTGACTCATCGGCAGCGGGCAGGCGCTCGACCACGCCCGAGCTCATGAGCTCCTTGGCGAGCACGAGTGCATGCCGGCAGAGGCGACGCTGGTCCTTCTCGTCGTGGTGGCTCTCGCGGATGAGCCGTAGCGCATGTGCAACCGGATTCCCTTCGCGGGCAAGGAGGTTGATCAGCATGGAGTGGGACATCCGGAGTCGGGGCTGCAGTGGCTCGGGCTCGGCGGCGATGAGCTTGTGGAAGGTCTCCTCGGACCAGCCCACGAAGCCTTCCGGTGCCTTCTTGCGCTGGACCTTGCGCTGCTTCTTGGGGTCGTCACCAGCCTTGGCAACTGCCCGAAGGTTGTCGATGACGTGGTCCGGGGCCTGGGCGACGACCCATCCGCGGGCGTCGAATCCGGCCCGACCGGCACGACCGACGATCTGGTGGAACTCCCGGGCCTTGAGCAGTCGCTGCTTGGTGCCGTCGAACTTCGTCAGGCCCGTGAGCAGGACGGTGCGGATCGGGACGTTGATGCCCACACCGAGGGTGTCCGTGCCGCAGATGACCTTGAGCAGTCCCTCCTGGGCGAGCTGCTCGACGAGACGCCGGTACTTCGGGAGCATCCCTGCGTGGTGCACGCCGATCCCGTGCCGCACGAGACGGGACATGGTGCGGCCGAAGCCGGCTCCGAACCTGAAGCCTCCGATCCGCTCGGCGAGAGCGTCGCGCTCCTCGCGGGTAGTGATCCGCGCAGCCATCAGGCTCTGCGCGCGCTCGACCGCAGCCGCCTGGGTGAAGTGGACGACATAGACCGGCGCGCGGTCCTGCGCCAGGAGCTCCTCGATGGTCTCGTGCAGGGGAGTCACCGCATACGAGAACTCGAGCGGGACCGGGCGTTCGGTCCCACCGATCACCGCCGTCGGGCGGCCCGTCCTCCTGAAGAGGTCGTCGTGGAACATCGACACATCGCCCAGCGTCGCCGACATGAGGACGAACTGTGCCTGGGGCAGCTCGAGGATCGGAACCTGCCAGGCCCACCCGCGGTCGGGCTCCGCATAGAAGTGGAACTCGTCCATGATGACGAGCCCGATATCCGCCGTAGACCCTTCACGCAGTGCGATATTGGCGAGGATCTCTGCGGTGCAGCAGATGATCGGGGCATCGGCGTTGACCGAGGCGTCACCGGTGATCATCCCGACGTTCTCGGCCCCGAACTGCTCGCAGAGGGCGAAGAACTTCTCGGACACCAGGGCCTTGATCGGGGCTGTGTAGAAGGAGATCCTGTCGTTGGCGAGCGCCGCGAAGTGGGCCGCGGTGGCGACGAGCGACTTCCCAGACCCGGTGGGCGTGGCCAGGATGAGGTTGCTCCCGCTCAGGATCTCGAAGAGGGCCTCGTCCTGGTGCTCGTACAGAGTCAGGCCCCGGTCCTGCGTCCACGTGGTGAAGACCTCGTAGAGCCCGTCCGGGTCCGGATCCGTCGGGATCAGGGCGCTGAGGTTCGTCACCTAGGCGAGTATGCCGCCGGGCTGCGCGTGCGCCCAATCGCGCACCCGCACCACACTCCCTCTGTCGGCCGTCCGGCTGCAGAGTAGCCACCGATCTCGGAGCGCAAGAGGACCCTCGCTCGCTACGGTGTGACGATGAACGAGGACGCCTTCCGGACAGTGATCGAGCCGTTCCGCATCCACTCGGTCGAGCCGCTTCAGATGACCACCGCGCAGCAGCGCCGGGAGGTGGCCCGGGCCGCCGCATACAACCTCTTCCAGATCCACTCCTCAGAGGTGCTCATCGACCTGCTCACCGACTCCGGGACGGGAGCGATGAGCCGGGACCAGTGGGCCGCCATCCAGCACGGCGACGAGTCGTATGCGGGATCGCCGAGCTACTTCGTCTTCCGGGACGCGGTGCGCGCCCTGTTCCCCTATGAACACGTCATTCCGACCCATCAGGGACGCGCAGCCGAGAAGATCCTGTTCTCCGTGATCGGGGGTCCGGGCAAGGTCGTCCCGAGCAACACCCACTTCGACACCACGCGGGCCAACATCGAGTGGACCGGCGCGGAGGCCGTCGACCTCGTCATCGAGGAGGGCCGGGACCCGCAGGCGCTCCATCCCTTCAAGGGGAACATGGACACCGCTCGACTCGAGGCGCTTCTCACAGACCGCGGAGAAGACGTCGCCTGCGTCATGATGACGGTGACGAACAACTCCGGTGGGGGACAGCCGGTCTCGCTCGCGAACCTGCGCGCGGTGAGCGAGATCGCCCATGCGCACGGCAAGCTCCTGATCCTCGACGCCTGCCGCTTCGGCGAGAACGCCTGGTTCATCCGGGAGCGGGAGGAGGGTCAGTCAGGTCGGGACGTCCCGGACATCGTCCGCGACATGGCCGCCTGTGCCGACGGCATGACCATGTCGGCCAAGAAGGACCCGATGGGCAACATCGGTGGCTGGCTGGCCCTCGACGACGACGGCCTCGCGCAGGAGTGCCGGTCGATGCTCATCCTCACCGAGGGCTTCCCCACGTACGGCGGTCTCGCGGGGCGCGACCTCGAGGCGATCGCCCAGGGGATAGCGGAGTGTGTGGACCACGACTACCTGCGCTACCGCGTGCGATCCACCGCCTACCTCGCCGAGGCACTGGACCACCTCGGCGTGCCCTGCCTGAAGCCGGCAGGGGGCCACGCTGTCTACATCGACGCCCGGGCCATGCTCCCGCACATCCCGTCCCTGGAGTTCCCCGGACAGGCTCTCGCGGTGGCGCTCTACGAGACCGGGGGCGTGCGGTCCTGCGAGATCGGCTCCGTGATGTTCGGCCGCCACCCCGACGGGACCGAGTCACCCGCGGCGATGGAGCTGGTCCGACTCGCCATCCCGCGGCGCACCTACACCCAGAGCCACATCGACTACGTCATCGAGGTCTGCGAGCGGGTCGCCGAACAGGCACCCGACCTCACCGGGTACCGGATCGTCGACGAGCCCCCGGCGCTGCGTCACTTCACCGCCGCCTTCGAGCGGATCGAGTGACGTTGTGCGCTTGAGAGAATGTGCGATGCGCGACCAGTGGACGACGCCAGAACAGGAGGGCCCGTGATCCCCACCCATCTGCTCAATGACGGCCACCGGCTGCCCGCGATCGGACTCGGAACCTACCCACTGCGCGGGGCGGACGGGATCGCCGCGATGGTGAGCGCGCTCGAGGCGGGCTATCGCCTCATCGACTCCGCGGTGAATTACGAGAACGAGGTCGAGGTCGGTGTGGCCGTGCGCGCCAGCGGGCTGGACCGGGAGGACATCCTCGTCACCACCAAGGTGCCTGGCCGCTTCCATGCCAAGGACCTGGCCATCCGCAGTGTCGAGGACTCGCTGTCCCGGATGCGGCTCGACGTGCTCGACCTCGTGCTCATCCACTGGCCGAATCCGAGCCGCGGCCTCTATGTCGAGGCGTGGGAGGCCCTCGTGGAGTGCCGGGACCGCGGTCTGGTCCGCTCGATCGGCGTCAGCAACTTCACGGAGGAGCACCTCGACCGCATCATCGAGGCCACTGGTGTGACCCCGGCCGTGAACCAGGTCGAGATCCACCCGCGCTTCTCCCAGGAGCAGATGGTCGCCGCCCACGAGCGCCTCGGCATCGTCACCGAGTCCTGGTCACCACTCGGCAAGGGCACGGTGGACCTCACCGCGGAGCCCATCGCCGAGGCGGCGCGTAAGCACGGTGTCACGCCGGCTCAGGTCGTCCTGCGCTGGCACATCGAGCGAGGGCTACTGCCCCTGCCGAAGTCGGCGTCGCCGCAGCGGCAGCGGGAGAACCTCGACATCTTCGGCTTCGAGCTCAGTCCTGCTCAGGTGCAGGCGATCTCGTCGATGGGGGTCGCCGATGGTCGCCGCTTCGACGGCGACCCGGACGTGCACGAGGAGATGTAGTCCGGGGGATATCTCCCTCGCTGTGCACCGACCGCTCAGGCGTGCCCGTCCGTCTCACCGGATCCGGGCTGCACGGTCCACTCCGGCGGCTCGTCCTCGCCGGACTCCTCGTCCTCCTCCGCCTCATCAGCGGTCGCCTGGACGATGCCTTGAGCGTGATGGACCGGGGCGTAGACCGTGTACAGCCGGAGTGGCTCGTCGCCGGTGTTGATCACGTCGTGCCAGGAGCCCGCCGGAACCTGGATCGACCAGCCGTCCTCGACGTCCTGCTGGAACGTCAGGTCGTCCTTGGCCGGACCCATGACGCAGCGACCACGGCCGGCGTCCAAGCGGAGGAACTGGTCCGTCTCGGGATGCACCTCGAGCCCGATGGAGGACCCGACCGGGATCGTCATGAGGGTGACCTGGAGGTACTTCCCGGTCCAGACGGTCGTGCGGTAGTTCTCGTTCTCCAGCGTCGCCTTCTCGATGTCGAAGGCGTTCGGCCGGGGGCCGGGATCGGTGAGCTCCATGGTCTCGCTTCCTCTCGGGTGTGGTCACAGGAGTGCGTTCAAAGGACAAGCTCGATGGTCTGTGATCCGCGCAGGCCACTCGCGCGACCGCGGGGACGATCACGACTCTGCCACACCGTGCGGATGTGCCGGCTGAACTCGACGTGTGCTCTCGCAAACGGCAGATAACGACGGAAACGCTCGCCGCGCTGCTGGATCACTGTGGGTTTCCTCAGCCGATCGGTCTGACATGTGAGGAAATGGTCGTCACCTCTGGTACAGCGATGTGATCTGGGGCACACTTGGCAGGAGCGAAACCTGCAGCTTCGCGCCTCGTTCACGCCCGATGACAGTGGAGTCCCGTTATGAGAAGCCTGAAGTCCTCCGGTCTCACCGCGCTGTTCGCCTCGCTGGCGGTCGTCGCGGCATCCTTCCCGCTGGGTGGCCTGAGCTCAGGCCTCCTCGGACTGGCCCCCTCGGTCGCACCGGCGGGGGTGACCACGGTGGCCAGCGGGCCCGTCAGTGCAGGGAAGATCACGCTGAGCACCTCGAAGGACAAGGGTGTCGTCACCTGGGGGGACGTCAAGCAGGAGTTCGGCAACAGCCCACTCGGCAACTGTGTGCTGACGCCCAAGGCCGGCACCAAGTCGCTGCTCGACTTGGTGGGCTACAACGGGAAGATCTCCAGTTCGGCGGGGTTCAAGAAGGGTTTCATCGGGGTCTACAACTTCAGCACTCAGGGTGGGCCACCTTCTAACGCGGCGCACTGTGAACAAGTCGACGATGGTGGGAAGCCGAAGCCATCCAACGAGATGTTGGGAGTGCACCTCGGGCCCGACGCCAAGGACACCTTCGGTCCGCTCGTTGCGACCGAGGCCACCCTCCAGCTCGTTGCCAACTCGAAGCCCGGTTCCGCCCAGGCGATCCTGCTCGATGCCGAGGGCGACCACCTGTCCACCCAGACGTTCAGCTGGTCGAAGTCGGGCGACTTCACGCTGACGGTCAATGGTCAGTTCAGCGGCGTCCTGCTCAAGGTGACCAAGGGCAGCTTCAGCCTCAAGGGGGCAACCTTCGACGTCGCATCGCAGGCCGATGACTTCTTCTGCGACGGCTCCGACGACACCTATACCAACGAGAACGGTGTGACCGTCACCTTCCTCGGCAACGCCGACGGATCGGACTGTGAGGGCTTCGGCATCAAGCTGGGGCGGGACGGCGACGCCCAGGTGCACTTCATCAAGCCGCTGGACGTCAACCCCATGGCGCAGTTCGTCTTCGAGGTTCCGTGGGGCACCGTCCCGCTGACGTCGGAGGACGCGTTGCTGCCCGGCTCCTCGCTGCCGCCGGCCTACATCGACTTCGAGTTGCCGCCACCCAACGAACCCACGGAGCACGAGATGCCTTACTGCCCCGACTACCTCTTCGATGAGACGGGCGACCTGGTGGGGATGGCCGGTGCCAGTGAAGCGGACTGGTCAGACCTGCAGGGGCGCGACATGGAAGAGGACGAGGCCGGCGTTCCGCAGACCACAGGCATCCAGTTCGCCTGCATCGGGGACCGCAGCGCCGAGGTCAACCACTCGGGCTCGGGCTTGGAGGCGACGATCACCGACCTGATCTACCTCATCGGCGACGCCCGGATGCTCATGCGCTGACGGGCAGTCAGCGACAGCGCCGACTCACGCCGGGACGCCCAACTCGCTGAGCAGCTCGCGGGCCCGGGCCGCATCACGCTCGTGATCGTGCCCATCCAGGCCTGCTGCCGACAGGACGCGCGCACGCAGCTCGAGCAGGCGGGCCTCCTCGAAGAGCAGGCCCTGGGCGCGTGCCTCCTCCAGGCCGGCGTCGATCACCGCCCTGGCCTGGTCGGCGTCGCCCAGGCGGTGGAGGGCGTCGGCCCGGATCAGCTGCAGCTGAGCTGACAGAGCCACTGCAGCGGCGCCGCCGATCTCCTCGGCCTCCGCGAGCAGCTGGAGCGCCTCCTGAGGCGAAGAGCGCTCGAGAGCGATCTCGGCCCGCAGCAGTGTTCCTTCTGCCGCACTCAGCTGGCTCCCCAGGTCGAGGTAGTTCTCGATCACCCCCCTCGCCAGCCGGTCCGCCTCAATGAGGTCGCCGCGCTTGAGGTGCAACCGAGCCAGGAGCTGATAGCCGAAGACCGCAGCTGACTCGATCCCCGAGGCACGCAGGACCCGGATCGCGGAGACGAGCACCGAGTGGGCCTCCTCGAGCCGACCCTGGTGGATGAGGATCTCGGCGATGTTGAGGTCGGTCTCCGCGGCAGGGAAGTCCATGCCCGCACGCAGCCCGACCTCGCGGCTGGACCGGTACCAGTCGAGGGCCTCGCTCCACCGGCCGGCGTCGAAGGCGAGCACGCCGAGGTTCGCCCGAGCGACTGCCTCGCCGTAGAGCTCGCCACACTCCCGGTTGATCTCGAGGGCCTCGCGGATCCGTTCCCCGGCCTCGGGCAGCCCGCCCTGCCACGCGGCATGACCCCAGGCCAGCAGCGCAGACCCCAGGCTGCTCAGGTCATTGCTGCGGCGGGCACCCTCGGCGGCCCGCTGCGCCCACAGCCGGGCATCTCGCGGCTTCTCCTGGGCCAGCCGGATCAGTGCCATGAGGTTGTCGAGGCGCACTGTCACGGCCTCCGTCCGCGGACCGGGGGAGTCCGCGAGCAGCCGGCGTGCGCTGGTCACGACGCGCATGGCGGTGCGCGCAGCATCGGCGCGGTGGTGCACCCGGGCCCGCTTGGCCATGATCTCGGCTCGTGCAACCGGGTCCTGGGTCAGGGCAGCGGCGCGACGGTATGCGTCGACCGAGCCGTCGAGAACGCCCGCCAGCTCGCGGAGCTCGCCCAGGGCACTCCACAGCTCCGCACGCTCGTCATCAGTGACGCCCGGCAGCCGGCGGCTGACCTCTATGGCCCGCTCGTACATCTCGACGGCCTCGACGTTGGCGTAGGCGCGACGGGCCATGTCTCCGGCCCGCCGCGCGTAGCGCCAGGTGCGCTCCGCGTCCCCGGCGCGCCAGAAGTGCAGGGCGAGGGTGGGCGCGTCGGTGTCCAGATCGGTGCTGATCCGCTCGAGCGTCTCGCCGGCCGTCTGGTGCAGCCGAGACCGGATGCGGAAGGCAAGTCCCTCATACGTGGCATCACGAACGAGACTGTTGCGGAAGCGCATCCGGTGCTCCCCGTCCGGCTCCAGGAAGGAGGAGAGCGCCTCGAGGTCTCCGGCCGCCAGCTCGAGACCTTCCGCGGCGAGCACGAGCCGGAGGACCTCGGTGCGGAAGCTGCGACCGAGGACCGCGCAGTAGCGCAGGATCCTGCGAACCCGCGGGTGCAATGCATCGATCTGTGCGGTCAGGGCCGCCCCAACCGACTCGGGCAGGGCCTCGACGGAGCCCGCTCCGAGGGCGATGCGGGTGATCTCGTCGACGAAGAGCGGGTTGCCCTGGGCCCGGTTCACGATGGCGGCGATCTCGTGGGGTCGCAGCGGGGTTGCCTCCGTCGCTGCGATGACGAGGCCCTCGATGACATGGTTCGGCAGGGGCGCCAGCTCGATGCGGGCGCCGGTCTCCGGTTGGAAGCCGACCGGGTGGGAGCGACGGATGGCGAGGAGCGCCCAGGGCCGGTCGGCCGACTCGGCAGCGACCCGGTCCAGGAGTCGCACCGAGGCGGCGTCGGCCCAGTGGGCTTCCTCGACGGCGATGACGAGGCGTCCGGGCAGCGCCCGCTCGAGCAACCGGACGAAGGCGTCGGCCAGGCGGTCGGGCCGGTAGCGGGGATCGAGCTGGTCGACCTCCGCGGTCGGGGGGACCTCCACCTGGGCGACGTCGGCCAGGAGCGGCGCCAGACCCACGAGAGCGGGCGCAATGCGTTCCAGCGCCTCGATGAGCGCCTTCCCCATCGTCCGTGGATCGGCGCGCTCGATCCCGAGCAACCCCCGGAGCGGATCACGCAGCATGCGGTAGGCATTCGCCGACCCGTACGGCTCGGCACGGAAGATGAGGAGATGGTCCAAGGGAGTCGAGTCGATCGCCTCACGGGCCAGCCGGGTCTTGCCCAACCCGGACTCGCTCGTGATCGTCAGGACGCTGCCCTTGCCGGACAGCCCCTCCTCGAGAGCGGCGCACACCTGCGCCAGCTCCTTCTCCCTGCCGATGAAGGGCAGCTTGGTCCCGGACGCCGGCTCGTCACGGGTGCCGATCTCCTCCCCGACGTCGTAGACGAGCACGGGAAGGACCTTGCCCTTCATCGGGAACGGACCGGCCGGAGTCACAGCGAACCGTGTCCGGGAGTGCTCGAGCACCGAAGGGTGGGCGAAGATCCGCCCTGGCGGGGTCTTCGCCATGATGCGGGCGGCGGTGTTCGTCGTGTCGCCCATGCCGGAGTATGCGCCGCGCTCCTCGATCCCCACCTCGGCCACGAAGACGTGGCCCCGGTTCGTGCCGATCTGGAGTCTGAGCGGGCCGGGGGAGTCCGCGATCCTGCGCAGTGCGCGGAGCATCCGGCCCTCGTTGTCCTCTGACGCGACAGGAATCCCCGAGGCGAGGAAGAACTTGCCTCCGTCGCTGTCGATGTCGGTCCCGAGGAGAGTCACGTCCTCAGGGGCGAGCGCGGCCTCGACGATGCTCACCGTCTCGTCCAGGGCGGTGGCCAGCGCATCCGGCCCGGAGTCCGTGAGGATGGCATCGGTTCCCGAGAAGCGGATGAAGGCGATGGCCGCGAGACGGTGCTCGGGATCCGGGATCGCCGGGGCGAGGTACTCACCCAGCGCCTGCGGGAACAAGGACCTGATGTGCGAGTCGTCGGGAGGTGGCACGGGGCGAGGACCGGTGGGCGCGGAGCGGGGAACCCGCCGGCGCAGGAGCCGCAGACCGTCCTCTCGCGCCAGTGTGGCGTCGCCCGGCAGGCGTGCCCCGGTGCCCGCAGTGGTCACGACCTGCCCGGCGTGCGCCGCCTTCTCCGCCTCTGCCGTCGCGGTCGCGCCGGGGCCGAGCACGAGGAGCTCACGGGTCGGCGAGCCGACGAGGAAAAGATGGATGTCCCCTGAGTGGACTCCGACCGACATGGAGAGCCGGAGGCGACCGACCGAGGTCGGGACCTCAGCGGCCTGTCGGAGAGCCGTGCGCATCTCCACCGCTGCGTCGCAGGCCTGCTCTGCGTGGTCGTCACCCTGGAAGAGGAAGAGCAGGGCATCCCCGCCGAACTTGAGCAGCTCACCACCACGGTTCGCCGCGATGCGCAGCATCGGACCGAAGACCCGGTTGAGGGTCTCGACGATCTCCTCGGCACCGATCCGACCACGACGGGACAACCGCTCCGTGAGCGCGGTGAAGCCGGAGACGTCGGCGAACACCAGCGTCCCGTCCAGGACACGCCACAGGGCGCCCGGAGTGTCGTCGTCCCACGTGAGGGCAACCGGCGGGATGTGTCGGCGTAGATCGATCATGGGTGTGCGTTTGGCCCGTGTCAGGGGAGCCTGACCCCTAGACTGGCACAGGTCCGCGCGGCTCTTGGGAGCACATGCTCTCCATCACTATTGGGAGACAGATGCGACTCACCTTCTTGGGCGTGCGAGGGTCGACGCCGGCGCCGGGTGCGGACTTCGTCCGGTACGGCGGACATACGTCCTGCATCGCTGTCTCCACCGACGGGGACAACGAGCCGCAGATCGTTCTCGATGCAGGCACCGGGCTACGGCGCCTCACGGACCTGCTGGCTCCGAACGCGTTCTCGGGGTCGATCCTCCTCAGCCACCTGCACTGGGACCATGTGCAGGGCATCCCGTTCTTCGGCGCCGGGGACCGTCCCGACTCCCGTGCCGACCTCTTCCTGCCGGGGGAGCCAGGGATGTCGGGTCGGGACCTCCTGGCGCGCTTCATGTCGCCTCCCTTCTTCCCTATCGCTCCTGAGGGCCTGAAGGGGCAGTGGACCTTCACGGCCCCCGAGCCGGAGCCGTTCACCGTCGAGGGCTTCGACGTCCTGCCGTTCGAGGTCTCGCACAAGGGCGGCAGGACCTTCGGGTACCGCATCACGCTCGGGAGTGCCTCGATCGCCTACGTGCCCGACCACGCACCGGCCGCGGGGGTGGACGCCCTGGCCTATGAGGCGATGCGTGGGGTGGATGTCCTCATCCACGACGCCCAGTTCCTCGATCACGAGCGCCCGCGGGCCGTGGACTACGGGCACGCCACCATCGACGAGGCGATCGCCCTGGCGCAGCGCGTGGACGCGCACCGGCTCGTCCTCTTCCACCACAGCCCGCACCGCACGGACGTCGCCCTCGATCAGATCGCCACCGAGTTCAGTCGCGGGGGATTCACGCTGACCGCGTACGAGGGAATGACGCTGGACCTGGGCTGAGGTCCTCCCCGACCCTACCCATGGGTAGCATCGTGGGGTGAGCAAGGAGCTGCCCAAAGAGGTCCGTCGTGCACTCGGCGCACGGCTCACCTATCCCGAGGTCGGAGCCACGCTCGACGAGACGCTCCCCGCGGGATACCGCCACACCGAGCGATCCGTACGGGTGGGCAAGGGGCGACAGACCTTCGACCTGGCAGCCGCCGCGCTCATGTCCTGGGAGATCCAGCGAGGAGCCGGCCTCGGCGTGCTCGCCTCGAGCGACACCGCCGAGAAGGACGCGGTGGCGATCGTCCGGCTCGCGATCGGGCCGGTCAAGCTGGACGGCCCGAACCGCGTCGTCGCCGTCATCGACGAGCCCGACCGCCGAGGCTTCGCCTACGGCACTCTCCAGGGACACCCTGAGCATGGAGAGCAGCTCTTCCTCGTCGCGATCGACGACGCGGAGGTGGTGACGTTCACGGTGAAGTCCTTCGCGAAGCGCGCCTCCCTCCTCTCACTCATCGGGGGTCCCCTCAACTCACGCATCCAGGACCAGATCGTCGAGCGCTACCTCATGGCCCTGCTCGAAGCGGCCCACCAGGCTCGCTGAGATCCCGCATGCCCCGGGCAGTCCCCACCTGCCCGGATCAGGGCCGCCTCATCGAGGCTTGCGCGTCGCGAAGTCTCCGGCATCCTCCCGGAGCCTGGAGAGGATGCCAACGAGGGCATCCAGGTCCTTCTCGGCGAGCCCGAGCCGTCCGAACACCTCGCTGTTGAGAGCCGCTGTCGCCTTGTCCGCCACGGTGCGTCCCTCGTCGGTGATCGCCACGAGAGTGGCGCGGCGGTCGGTGGGGTGGGGGAGCCGCTCGACCAGCCCGGCTCCCTGAAGCCGGTCGACGGCGTTGGTCACACTCGTCGGGTGCACCTGCAGGCGGGATCCGATCACGCTCATGGGCAGCGTCCCGCGCTGGGAGAAGACCAGGAGCATGAGGACCTCGTAGCGCGCAAAGGTGATCCCGAGTGGTCGCAGGACGGATTCAACGCGTGCGAGCACGAGCTGCTGGGCCCGCATGAGCGAGGTCACCGCGGCCATCCCGGCGGCCGCATCCGACCAGCCGTGCTCCCGCCACAGCCGGGTCGCCTCGGCGATCGTGTCGAGGCCTCTTTCCGCGCCTCGCTGTTCCTGTGCCACGGCCCACACTTTACACAACGTCCGATAGTTGGACGTCCAACTAAACGCCCACTACGATGGCCCCATGGTCAAGGCCCACCTTCACGTCCCCACGCATCCGGTCCGGTTCGTCACTGCGGCGAGCCTCTTCGACGGCCACGATGCAGCGATCAACATCATGCGGCGTCTCCTGCAGAGCCAGGGGGCGGAGGTGGTCCACCTCGGGCACGACCGCAGCGTCGACGAGATCGTCACGGCCGCCATCCAGGAGGATGCCCAGGGCGTGGCGGTCTCGTCCTACCAGGGCGGTCACGTCGAGTACTTCAGCTACCTCGTGGAGCGCCTGCGTGAGCGGGGATCGGGGCACATCAAGGTGTACGGCGGTGGCGGGGGAGTCATCGTCCCCGCCGAGATCGAGCTGCTGCGTGAGCGTGGCGTCCACATCTTCAGCCCGCAGGACGGTCAGCGTCTGGGCCTGCCGGGCATGATCAACCGGCTCATCGCCGAGTGCGACGTCGACCTCGCCACCGAGCCGGCCGACATCGAGGCGGTCCTCACGGGTGAGGAGCGGGCCCTGTCCCGCTTCATCACTGGCCTCGAGGCCGGTGCCATCGCGGCGGCCGGGCTCGAGCAGATCAGGGAGGCCGCCGCCCGCCGCGCCGTCCCGGTTCTCGGCATCACCGGGACAGGCGGATCGGGCAAGTCGTCCCTCACCGACGAGCTGGTCCGGCGTCTGCGACGCGACAGCGAGGACAAGCTGCGCATCGCCGTCGTCGCCATCGACCCCACGCGCAGACGGGGAGGGGGAGCGCTCCTCGGCGACCGCATACGCATGAACTCCATCGCCGAGGGCAAGGTGTACTTCCGCAGCCTCGCGACCCGCACCGCCGGCACGGTCGTCCCGCCCGCCCTTGACGACATCACCGCGACCTGCAAGGCGGCCGGCTTCGACCTCGTCATCGTCGAGACACCCGGTATCGGTCAGGGTGACGCGGCGATCACCGAGCACGTCGACGTCAGCCTCTACGTCATGACGCCGGAGTACGGCGCCGCCAGCCAGCTCGAGAAGATCGACATGCTCGACTTCGCCGACGTGGTCGCCATCAACAAGTTCGAGCGTCGAGGCGCCGAGGACGCACGTCGTGACGTCGCCCGCCAGATGGTCCGCAACCGCGAGGCCTTCGGCCAGCCGTGGGAGTCGATGCCGGTGTTCGGCACGAGTGCGGCCCACTTCGACGACGACGGTGTCACCGCGCTGTACCAGGAGCTGAAGGCGCGGCTCACCGAGCGCGGCCTGGCCGAGTTCGAGGGTCACCTGCCGCAGGTGGACACCAAGGTCTCGACCGGCTTGAGCGGGGTCCTGCCTCGCGGCCGCGAGCGCTACCTCGCCGAGATCGCCGAGACGATCCGCACCTACCACGCCGACACCAAGCGGCTCAGCACCCTCGCGAGGGAGGTCCAGCAGCTCGAAGCCGCAGCGGCGATGCTCGCTGACGGGGCTCCCGAGGCGCTGTCACGGCTGCGCGACGAGCGCGTGAAGTCCTTGGGGGAGGCGCAGGGCCTCCTCGCATCCTGGCCGCGGGTCAAGGAGCGATACACCGGCCACGAGCAGGTGTATGTGGTGCGCGGCAAGGAGATTCACACACCTCTGACGCGGGAGACGTTGAGCGGCAACGCTGTTCCCCGAGTCGCGCTGCCTCGCGACGAGGACCACGGCGAGCTGCTGCGGTTCCTCCGCTCCGAGAACCTCCCTGGCTACTTCCCCTTCACAGCGGGGGTCTTCCCCTTCAAGCGCACCGGTGAGACGCCGGCCCGGATGTTCGCGGGTGAGGGCGACCCGCACCGGACCAACCGCCGCTTCCACCTGCTGTCCAAGGGGCAGCCTGCGACGCGGCTCTCGACCGCATTCGACTCGGTGACCCTCTACGGCCGCGACCCGCAGGCCCGCCCGGACGTCTACGGCAAGGTCGGCACCTCGGGTGTCTCGGTCGCGACGCTCGACGACATGAAGGACCTCTACGCCGGCTTCGACCTGGTGTCCCCGACGACGAGCGTCTCGATGACGATCAACGGACCGGCGCCGACGATCCTCGCGATGTTCCTCAACACGGCCATCGACCAGCAGATCGACGCGTTCCGTGAGGAAGAGGGCCGCGAGCCCGATGCCGCGGAGCGGGATGAGATCCGGGCGCGCACGCTCTCCACGGTCCGCGGGACGGTCCAGGCTGACATCCTCAAGGAGGACCAGGGGCAGAACACCTGCATCTTCTCCACGGAGTTCGCCCTCCGCGCGATGGCCGACATCCAGGAGTGGTTCATCGAGCACCAGGTGCGCAACTTCTACTCCGTCTCGATCAGCGGGTACCACATCGCCGAGGCCGGGGCGAACCCGATCAGCCAGCTCGCCTTCACGCTCGCCAACGGGTTCACCTATGTCGAGGCCTACCTCGCCCGGGGCATGGACATCAACGACTTCGCCCCCAACCTCTCCTTCTTCTTCTCCAACGGGATGGACGCCGAGTACACCGTGATCGGTCGGGTCGCCCGGCGGATCTGGGCGATCGCCATGAAGGAGAAGTACGGCGCGGACGAGCGCAGCCAGAAGCTGAAGTACCACGTCCAGACCTCGGGTCGGTCGCTGCACGCCCAGGAGATGGACTTCAACGACATCCGCACCACCCTGCAGGCGCTCTGCGCGCTGTACGACAACGCGAACTCGCTGCACACCAACGCCTACGACGAGGCCATCACGACCCCCTCGGCACAGTCGGTGCGTCGCGCGCTCGCCATCCAGATGATCATCGACGCCGAGTGGGGTCTGTCGATGAACGAGAACCCGCTGCAGGGCTCCTTCATCGTCGAGCAGCTCACCGACCTCGTCGAGGAGGCCGTCCTGCAGGAGTTCGAGCGACTCGCCGAGCGCGGCGGAGTCCTCGGAGCCATGGAGACGGGCTACCAGCGCGGCAAGATCCAGGACGAGTCGATGCTCTACGAGCAGCGCAAGCACGACGGGACGCTGCCGATCATCGGGGTCAACACGTTCCTGCCCGAGGAGTCCGACAAGCCCGTGGCCGAGGTGGAGCTGGCCCGCGGCACCGAGGAGGAGAAGCAGTCCCAGCTGCGGCGGCTCGCCCAGTTCCACGAGCGCAACCGCGAGCAGGCGCCCGCGGCGCTGCAGCGGCTGCGCGAGGCGGCCACGAGCGGCGGCAACATCTTCGACGCCCTCATGGACGCAGTCCGCTACTGCTCGCTAGGCCAGATCAGCGAGGCCCTCTTCGAGGTCGGTGGCCAGTACCGGCGCAACGTCTAGTCCTCTTCACAGGTGCGGCGCCGCCGACGCCGCCGCACCTTGGATGTGACCTCTAGTCCATCCAGTCGTCGACGAGGTGCTCGATCCGGTCGACGGCCTCGGTGATGATCTCGGGAGAGGTGGCCAGGTTCATTCGGACGAAGCTCTTCCCGGACGGACCGTAGTTGGCTCCCTCGCTCACGGCCACCTGCGCCCGTTTGGCGAGCGTATGCGCGGGCCGGGTGCCCAGCCCGAGCTCCCGGACGTCGAGCCAGGCCAGGTACGTCGCATGGGGTTGCCGCCAGCCGACCCGGGGCAGCTTCTCCGCGAGCAGGGAGCGGAGGAGCTCACGGTTCTCGAGGATCTCGCTGCGGACTTGGTCCAGCCAGGGTCGTCCCTCGCGGTATGCCGCGGTGTGGGCTCGCACTGCCACGTGACTCGACGCGTAGGAGACGACCGGGTGCAGCTGGGTCAGGTCAGCGGTGGCATCGTCGCCGGCAATGACGAGGCCTGCCTTGAGGCCGGCCAGGGAGAACGCCTTCGACGGGGAAGCCGCGGTCAGGCCGCGAGGATCCACGGTGAGGTACGGCACGAAGTCGTCGTGGTTGTCGCACAGCGGAGCGTGGATCTCGTCGCTGACGACCCGGACGCCGTAGCGGTGTGAGAGGTCCGCGAGCCCGGTCAGCTCGGCCCTCGTCGGCACCGTCCCGGTGGGGTTCTGCGGGTTGCACAGCCAGTACACGGCCGGCCGACCCTCACCCTGCGCCGCCGCGAAGGCGGCTTCGAGCGCATCATGGTTCAGCCGCCCCTCGTGCGACAGCGGCACCCGCACCACCTCACGCCGGATGTTCTCGATGTGCAGAGGGAAGGCGTCGTAGACCGGGTCGTCGATGATGACCTGGCCGCCGTCCGGCAGCAGGATGCGGGTCAGTTCCTCCATGCCCACCATGACGTCGGTGACGGTGCGCACGTGTGTCTGCGGGACACCCCAGTGCCACAGGTCGGCCGCGAAGTCGACGAAGGCCTCGATGTACGGGGTCGGCCACGGGTAGCCGGTGTCCCCGCGCTGGATGAGATCGACGACCTCGGCCACGACCGGCGGAGCAAGCGTCGCGTCCATCTCTGCGACCCAGAGCGGCAGGACGTCGGGGGGAAAGGCCTGCCACTTCACGCTCGTCCGTCGACGGTTCGTCTCCAGGTCGGCACCGAGGATACGCATAACGGTCGAGGCTACCGCGCGCCCTGCAGAGGGGAGCCGACCGGAGGAGCCTCTCTCGCATACAGTGTGGGCGTGGGTGCACACGAGCGCGCGTCGGGAGATGTGGTGGGGCGGAGGGTCTCTGACCGCGTCCTCACCGTCCCCAACGTCCTGAGCCTGGTGCGTCTGCTCGGTGTCCCGATCTTCCTGTGGGCGATCTTCAACGAGCGTGACGTCCTCGCCCTCGTCGTGCTCATGACCTCGGGCATCACCGACTACCTCGACGGCAAGATCGCGCGCACGATGGGCCTGGAGTCCCGGCTGGGCCAGCTCCTCGACCCCATCGCCGACCGGCTCTACATCCTCACCACCATCCTCGGGCTCGCCTGGCGCGACATCATCCCGTGGTGGCTCGTGGCGATCCTGGTCGCTCGCGAGGCGTTCATGGCGGGCGTCATGCTGCGCGTGCGCTCACTGGGGCAGATCGGACTCCCCGTCCACTTCGTCGGGAAGGCGGCGACCTTCAACCTGCTCTACGCCTTCCCCGTGCTGCTCCTCGCGCAGGTCAGCGACGCGGTGCACGTGTGGGCGCTGCCGCTCGGGTGGGCGTTCGTCTGGTGGGGGACCGCTCTGTACTGGCTGGCCGCCTACATCTACGTGCTCCAGCTGCGGGATCTGCGCGCCTACCGGGCCGGGCAAGGACTCGCGGGACAGACGGCATGACCATTCAGGCGCCGCGTCGGCCGGACGCGTCGATGTCCCTGATCAACGAGGTCCTCAACCGGCCGCTGGATCCGGGGTATGCGGCAGCGGCAGAGCGGCGGCGGCTCGCCGGCGAGGGGGAGGAGCAGCCACTGCGCAGCCCGGTCGTCCTGGTCACCGTTCTCGTCATCGGCCTCATCTTCGGCATCTCCGTGATGACGATCGGTCCGCGGACGACCGAGCGGAGCGCGGCGCGTCAGGACCTCGTGGCCCAGATCGAGGCCAGACGCGAGCGCGTCGAGGCCAACACGGCCCGGGTCAACGAGCTGCAGGAAGAAGTCGCGCTGGCCCAGGAGCAGATCGTGCGCGACAGCGCCGGCCTGGAGGCGGCGGGGCTGACGAGCGCGCTCCTCGCCTCCGCAGGCGCGACCGGGGTCACCGGACCGGGACTGATCATCACCCTGGACGATGCGCCCGTCGAGCCCGGCGCCGATCGCGGCGCACCCAACGAGGGCAAGGTCCTCTCGCGCGACCTGCAGATCGTCGTCAACGCCCTGTGGGCGGCCGGCGCCGAGGCCATCGATGTGGGTGGCCAGCGTCTGACGAGCCGTTCGGCGATCAGGTTCGCGGGGGAGGCGATCCTCGTCAACTACCGGCCGTTGACCAGACCGTATGTGGTGCGCGCCATCGGTAACCCGGAGGCACTCACAACCCGATTCGCCGGAGGGGACGGGGGCGCCTATGTCAAGACTCTCACCGACAACTTCGGCATCACGTCCACCGTGACCGTGACAGAGGAGATCACGATGAAGAGTGCCTCGGCGCTCCGCACCGATCACGCCCGACCCATCGAGCGCGAGGAGAGCCAGTGATCCCCATCATCGGCCTGCTGATCGGACTCGCCGTCGGGCTCATTCTCGACCCGAGCGTGCCGATCTGGGTCCAGCCCTACCTGCCGATCGCCGTCATCGCCGCCCTCGATGCGGTGTTCGGTGCGGTCCGGGCAGTCCTCGACGGAATCTTCGACGACAAGGTGTTCGTCATCAGCTTCCTGTCCAACGTCGTGGTCGCGGCCCTCATCGTCTTCATCGGCGACCAGCTGGGGGTCGGCTCGCAGCTCTCGACCGGGGTGGTCGTCGTCCTCGGCGTGCGGATCTTCTCCAACGTCGCCTCGATCCGGAGACATCTGTTCCATGCCTGAGCGCACGTCGGACACCAGCGGACCCGAGACGCAGGACGGCGCGACGCAGTCGGGTCAGCCTCAGCCGGATCAGGTTCAGCACGAACAGACGCAGGTGGAACAGGGCAAGTCAGCACAGACTCAGCCGGAACAGGGCGCCGCCAAGTCCGATGCGGCGCTGCAGGCGCGCCCGGAGCCGGGGGCCTACGACGGCGCGGGCGCTGCCCAGAACCAGTACAGCCCCGTCACGGGGAAGGCCGCATGGAAGCGGCTGTTCCGGATGGGGCGACCGCGCCCCACCCGCGCGAACCTCATCGTCGGGTTGCTCTCGCTGGCTCTCGGCTTCGCGATCGCCGCGCAAGTTCGCCAGACCGACCTCGAGGGACTGAGCAACCTACGTGAGGACGAGCTGGTGCGGATCCTCGACAACGTCACCCAGGAGAACAGCCGACTCTCCGGCGAGATCCGGGAGCTCGAGCGCACCCGCACCCAGCTCGCCGCCGGTGCATCCTCCGAGGAGGCCCGGGCGGCGGCCCAGGCCCGCCTCGACTCGATCCAGGTCCTCTCCGGGACCGTCCCGACCACGGGCCCGGGGATCATCCTGCGCATCAACGACCCGGAGGAGCGGGTCACCGGGGCGCTGCTCCTCGACACCCTGCAAGAGCTTCGGGACGCTGGCGCGGAGGCGGTGCAGATCAACGGGGTTCGCGTCGTCGCCTCCACGTACTTCACCGACATCGCGGGCGGGGTGACGATCTCCGGGCGCCCCGTGCAGCCGCCGTACGTCATCTACGCGATCGGCGACCCGCCGACGATGGCTGCTGCCATGGACATCCCCGGAGGCATGCGCGAGTCGGTCCGTCGCCTCAACGCCGAGGCCACCGTCGAGCAGCGCGATAGCCTCGACATCACCTCGGTGCACACGCCGAGCACCCCTGAGTATGCTCGGCCCGTCCCGGGCCCTACCTCCTGACCTATACCGATCCCAAGTGATGAGGAGCAGCAATGAGTGAGATCCCCGGCGACCTTCGCTACACAGCCGAGCACGAGTGGATCCGCGACGTCGGTGACGGTGTCGTGCGGGTCGGGATCACCGCATACGCTGCCGAGGCGCTCGGGGATGTCGTCTATGTCAGCCTCCCCGCAGTCGGGGACTCGGTAACTGGCGGTCAGTCCTGCGGCGAGGTCGAGTCCACCAAGTCGGTCAGCGACCTCTACGCACCTGCTGACGGCGAGGTGGTCGCGGTCAACGAGGCGCTCGACGCCAGCCCGGAGGTGGTCAACACCGACCCCTACGGCGAGGGCTGGATGTACGAGCTGCGCCTGACCGATGCGTCGGCCCTCGAGGGCATGCTGGACGCGGAGCGGTACGGCGAGCTGCTCGACTGACGACGCAAGAGATCTTCGCGGCCGGCCTGCCGGCGTCGGCGAAACCTTGACCGATGGGATCGAACGCAGAGACGATCCTTGATTAGAGTGTCCGTACTGCGTTGGTGCCCCACCGATGGGACCGACAAGGCCGTGGAGTCGATGCGGCCGACAGATGCGGCGATGACCAGGCGGCCATGACGACATGGCTGACGACGAAGGCGTGGAGGCCCCGATGAGTGAGAACCCAGAGTCGCAGGACTCGCCCATGGCGGAGTCGCGCGAGTCGACCACGATGCGCTTCCCGAGCGTCGCGGGGCCAGAGATCGACGCACCGGAGACCGATCACGTCCTGACCCGGGCGGACCAGGCGACGGTGGACGCGCTGCGGCCGGGGACCGCCCTGCTCGTCGTGCTCCGCGGACCGAACACGGGGGCCCGGTTCCTTCTCGACGACGCGTCCGTGACCTCCGGGCGCCACCCCGACTCGGACATCTTCCTCGACGACGTCACCGTGTCGCGCAAGCATGCCGTCTTCACCCGGGAGGGCGATACCTTCTCGGTTCGCGACGTCGGCTCCCTCAACGGGACCTACGTCAATCGCGAACGGATCGACGAGGCGACGTTGCACACCGGGGACGAGGTCCAGATCGGCAAGTTCCGGCTCGTCTTCTATGCCGGCCGCCCGCAGTCCTAGACACACCGGCGGGACCGGTCGTTACGACCGCTCCCGAGGGGCCTCCGCCCGCCTCACGATCGGCAAGGTCATCGCGCGCCTTGAGCCCGACTTCCCGGACCTGACCGTGTCGAAGGTCCGCTTCCTCGAGAGCGAGGGGCTTCTCACGCCGGAGCGGACCGGATCGGGGTACCGCACGTACAGCGAGTCCGACGTCGAGCGGCTGCGCTACATCCTCACCGTCCAGCGCGAGCACTTCTGGCCGTTGAAGGTGATCCGCGATGCCCTCGAGGCGCGCGACCGCGGTGACGAGCCGGTCCTGCCGCCGACCCCTCAACCCTCGACCCGGATGACCGCCGCCCAACTGGCTGCGGCCGCCGAGGCCCCGGAGCCGCTCGTCGAAGCACTCATCAGTGCCGGGCTCCTCAGCCCTGACGGCTCGGGACGCTTCGGGAGTGAGGACCAACAGATTCTGGAGTCGGTCGTCTGGCTCCAGGCCTTCGGGATCGAGCCGAGGCACCTGCGCCCTTTCCGGGCTGCCGCAGACCGGGAGCTCGGGCTCATCGAGCAGATGCTTGCACCGAGCGCCCCTGGCAAGGACCGGCGTGTGCGAGCGGCCCAGATGGCGAACCGGCTGCGCACGATCCACACCGCGCTGGTGAGCAAGGGGCTTCAGTCACTGCGCTGAGCGCCGCAGGGTCAGCGGGCATGTCGATCGGCGGCGCTTGGGTTGGCCGCGGCGATGGGGCAAAGGAGTACCGTTGACACATGAAGCCGTTGGAAGTCATGGGGGTCCGGGTCGAGATGCCCACGAACCAGCCCATCGTCCTGCTTCGTGAGCGTGACGGGGACCGCTACCTGCCGATCTGGATCGGAGCCGCTGAGGCCACCGCGATCGCGTACGTCCAGCAGGGCGTCGAGTCGCCCCGGCCCTTGACCCACGACCTGTTCGTCAATGTCCTGACCGAGCTCGGGCACGAGGTGTCGGCCGTGCGGATCGACCGCCTCGCCGACAACGTCTTCTATGCCACGCTCGTCCTCGACGGAGGCATCGAGGTCTCGGCACGCCCGTCGGATGCGATCGCCATTGCGCTGCGGACGAAGTCGCCGGTCTTCGGGAGCACCCAGGTACTCGACGAGGCGGGGGTGCAGATGCCCGAGGAGCAGCAGGACGACGTCGAGGCGTTCCGGGACTTCCTGGACAGCGTCACGCCAGAGGATTTCGTCGCCCACGAGCACGATCCCGGCGATGACCCGGATGACGACTCACCGACGCGGTGATTGACGCCGTGTGCGCGTGGTCGTACTGTCAGGGCAGACGTCGTGTGACAGATGTGACGAATGTGATCGTGGACGAGGAGAGTGCCGATGAGCACCGCTGAGCAGTCGAGCACCCCCACAACCGTGCCTGTCGGCTCCCAGGGTGTCCTCTTCGACAGCGGCTCCCAGCTCAGTGAGGAGACCGGCTACCGCGGGCCCGCCGCCTGCAAGGCCGCCGGAATCACCTATCGGCAGCTCGACTACTGGGCCCGCACCGGGCTCGTGGAGCCGAGTGTCCGCTCGGCGAGCGGCTCGGGCTCCCAGCGCCTGTACGGCTTCCGCGACATCCTCGTCCTCAAGGTCGTCAAGCGCCTCCTCGACACCGGCGTCTCGCTCCAGCAGATCCGCATGGCCATCACCTCACTGCGGCAGGCCGGCGTCGAAGAGCTCTCGACTATCACCCTGATGAGCGACGGTGCGACCGTCTACGAGTGCACCTCGCCCGACGAGATCGTCGACCTGCTCGCGGGTGGCCAGGGCGTCTTCGGCATCGCGCTCGGCAAGGTGTGGCGTGAGGTCGAGGGCGAGCTGGCCGAGCTGCCCAGTGAGCGACCTGAGGACGAGGCGCCCGCGGCGCACCCGGGTGACGAGCTGAGCGCCCGACGCGCCCGCCGCCTGGCCTGACCGCGGCTCGGGCCTGATCGGCTCCGGCGCCGCTGTGGGGTAGCCTGAGAATCGCTGCTCACACTGTGTGGGAGAGTCCCTGACGCACGGAGCCGACGGCTCGCGCGCGCCAGGGCGCCGAAGGGGCAAACCTCCCCGGAACCTCTCAGGCGCAAGGGACCACACAGGTCAGGCACCTCTGGAGTCCACAGACGGATGACAGATGGGGAGGCGTATCAAGCCGCGCCCATGCGCGCCGCCGCCTTCAGGAGAGTGCCCCGATGACGCCGACCCCCGCCTTCACCGACCGCCACATCGGCCCGCGTGACGCAGACCTGGAGACCATGCTCGGCCGAATCGGCTACGAGTCGCTCGACGCCCTCACCCGGGCTGCCCTGCCCCCTGCCATCACGAGCTCGGTCGACCTCGCGATCGAGTCGGCCGAGTCCGAGCATTCCGTCATCGAGGAGCTGCGGGCGTTCGCCCGCGACAACACGGTGACAACCTCGATGATCGGGATGGGGTACTACGGCACCATCCTGCCCCCGGTCATCCAGCGCAACGTGCTCGAGAACCCCGGCTGGTACACCGCCTACACGCCGTACCAGCCGGAGATCTCCCAGGGCCGGCTCGAGGCGCTGCTCAACTTCCAGACAGTCATCTCCGACCTGACCGGCCTGCCCACCGCCGGGGCCTCGCTGCTCGACGAGGGCACTGCAGCGGCCGAGGCGATGACCCTCATGCGCCGCGGGAGCAAGGCATCCGGGGACGCCGTCATGCTCATCGACGCGGAGGCCTTCCCCCAGACCATTGCCGTCGTCCGGACCCGCGCGCGGGCACTCGGTCTCGACGTGGTCGTCACCGACCTCACCGAGGTGAGGGACCAGGCCGGGCTGCGTGCCGCCGCGGGCGACCGGGACGTCTTCGGGGTCCTTGTCCAGTACCCGTCTGCGGACGGGCAGATCCACGCGTGGGCCGAGCTCACCGCGGCCGCCCACGCCGTCGGGGCGCTTGTCACCGCCGCCGCCGACCTCCTGGCACTCACCCTGCTCCAGGCACCGGGGGAGTGGGGCGCCGACGTCGCCGTCGGCACGACCCAGCGCTTCGGCGTCCCGATGGGTTTCGGCGGCCCGCATGCCGGCTACATGAGCGTGCGCGCGGGGCTCGAGCGGACCATGCCCGGCCGCCTCGTCGGCGTCTCGATCGACAGCGCCGGCGCCCCCGCATACCGCCTCGCCCTGCAGACCCGGGAGCAGCACATCCGCCGGGAGAGGGCCACCTCGAACATCTGCACGGCTCAGGTGCTCCTCGCGGTCATCGCGAGCATGTATGCGGTCTATCACGGGCCGGACGGGCTCACCCGCATCGCGCGGGGGGTTCACGGGAAGACCAGGGCGCTGGCCGACGCGCTGCGTGCGGGCGGCGTGGCGGTGCGGGAGGGGACGTTCTTCGACACCCTCACCGTCGATGTGCCCGGCACTGCGGACGAGGTCGTCGCGGCGGCCCTCGAGTCGGGCATCACCTTGTGGCGTCAGGATGCGGACCAGGTCCGGCTCAGTGTCGACGAGCTGACCGCGGGCGAGCACCTCGCGGCTGTGGCCGCCGCGTTCGGCGTCGACGGAGCGGGCCTCCGGGACGGCGTGGCTCCGGCGTCGATCGAGGGTGAGCTCGCGAGGACGAGCGAGTTCCTCACGCACCCGACGTTCCACGCCTACCGCAGTGAGACAGCGATGCTGCGATATCTGCGCCGCCTCAGCGACCGCGACTTCGCCCTCGACCGCGGGATGATCCCGCTCGGGTCCTGCACGATGAAGCTGAACGCCACGACGGAGATGCTTCCCATCACCTGGCCGGAGTTCAGTGCGCTGCACCCGTTCGCGCCCGCCGAGCACAGTGGCGGCATTCGACGCCTCATCTCCGAGCTCGAGGACTACCTGTGCGAGATCACCGGCTACGACGCGGTGAGCCTGCAGCCCAATGCCGGTGCCCAGGGTGAGCTCGCCGGGCTGTTGGCGATCCGCGCATACCACCACGCCAACGGGGACGGTGAGCGCGATGTCTGCCTCATCCCGGCCAGCGCCCACGGCACCAACGCGGCCAGCGCGGCGATGGCAGGCCTGCGGGTCGTCGTCATCAAGACGGCTCCTGGCGGCGACATCGACATGGTCGACCTCAAGGACAAGATCGAGCAGCACCACGACCGGCTGGCCGCGATCATGGTGACCTACCCGTCGACGCACGGGGTCTTCGAGGACACCATCACCGAGCTGTGCGAGATGGTGCACAACGCCGGTGGGCAGGTCTACGTCGACGGGGCCAACCTCAACGCCCTCGTCGGGCTGGCCAAGGTCGGCACCTTCGGTGCGGACGTCTCCCACCTCAACCTGCACAAGACCTTCTGCATCCCTCACGGTGGCGGCGGCCCCGGTGTCGGGCCGGTCGGGGTGCGAGCGCACCTCGCACCGTTCCTGCCGAACCACCCGGTGACCGGCGACGGACCGGAGACCGGCGTCGGGCCGATCTCGGCCGCGCCGTTCGGCTCGGCCAGCATCCTGCCGATCTCGTGGTCCTACATCCGGCTCATGGGTGGGGCCGGGCTGCGTAAGGCGACGCAGGTCGCGATCCTCTCGGCGAACTACATCGCCACCCGGCTGCGCGAGCACTACCCCGTCCTCTACACCGGCGCCAACGGGCTCGTCGCGCACGAGTGCATCCTCGATGTCCGTCCGTTGACGAAGTCCTCCGGCATCACCGTCGACGACATCGCCAAGCGGCTCATCGACTACGGCTTCCACGCCCCGACGATGTCGTTCCCGGTGGCCGGCACTCTCATGGTCGAGCCCACCGAGAGTGAGGACCTCACCGAGCTGGACCGCTTCTGCGACGCCATGATCGCCATCCGTGAGGAGGCAGCCGCGGTGGAACGGGGTGAGGTCGACGCTGCCGACTCCGTCCTCCGTCACGCACCGCACACCGCCGCCAGCCTGGTGGGGGAGTGGGACCACCCCTACGACCGGGCCACGGCTGCCTTCCCGCCCGGGGTCGACCCGACCTCGAAGTACTGGGCTCCGGTGGGCCGCATCGACGGTGCGTACGGCGACCGGCACCTCGTCTGCTCGTGCCCGCCGCCCGAGGCGTACGAGGACTGAGGTCGGCCGGGCGGATCGCACCTGGCAACACCCGTGGCGGGACTCGGCGCGCTGCGGGTGTTGGTGCGCGAGGAGGAACGCACGCAGCATCACCCACCGTGGCGCTCGGTGGGCTGCGGGTGTGGGCGCGCGCAGTGGAACGCACGCAGCACCACCCACCGTCGCACTCGGCGCGCTGCGGGTGTGGGTGCGCGCGGAGGAACGCACGCAGCACCACCCACCGTGCAGTTCGGCGCGCTGCGGGTGTTGGTGCGCGGTCTGAGTCTGGCGAGCGGTGTGTAAGGGTTGGAGGATGACTTCCGAGACCACTTCGTCCCCCCGTGCTCCCGTCGTCGTCACCGGCGCAAACGGCTTCGTCGGCTCCTATGTCACCGCCGCCCTCGTCGATCGCGGGGTGTCGGTGCGGGCGATCGTGCGGCGCCCACGGACGGCTCCGGATCTGCCTGGTGTGGAGGAGATCGTCGGTGAGTTCCACGATCGCGATGTCGCTGACCGCGCCTGCTCGGGCGCGCGTGCCGTCGTGAACACGGTCCACCCGATGCAGGACGACGACGGTCCCCAGGAGAGCGCTGTCGGGTGGGCGGCTGCACTGGCAGAAGCTGCCCGGGATGCAGGAGTGCCTCTCTTCGTCCACGTGTCGACCACGTCGGTCTACGAACGCAAGGCCGGCACCCCGGATGTAGACGAGTTCTCACCTCTGGTGGACGACGACGCCAATGAGTACGCGGTGACCAAGCGGGACACCGAGCTGCGGCTGCACGAGGTGGACGGCATCACCCGGGTGCTCGTGCGTCCGACAGCGATCCTCGGACCTGGCGAGAGCTCGGTGTGGAACACCCTGCAGCCGGAGAGCATCCGCACCGAGGAGTCGGCGCGCACCGACGACCCGGAGCGCACCTTCGGATGGCTCCACGTCCATGACCTCGCTGACCTCATCGCGGACATCGCCGTCGGTGCGATCCCGTTGGCGCAGGACCCCGAGCAAGGACCTGTCCCTGGGCTCGTCACTCCGGTCAACGCCGTGACCGGCAACGTCCGACTGCGCGAGTACCTGGCCCCGGTCTGTGAGGCGCTCGGCGTCGAACCCGTCTGGGAGACCCGCGAGGCCTTCCGCGCACAGCTGCGTGCCGACCGGGCTCGTGCCTGGGGATGGTCGCCGAAGGTCAGCTTCGAAGATGCCATGGCCGAGCTCGTCACCGGCCTGCGCTGATTCAGCGTCCTTTCGGTTTTCCCGCGCACCGCACGCCGACACCACCACGCGGTGAGGCGGTCGCTCGACGACCGCGGCAACATCGGCCCTTCCAGCACTGGCCAGGAGCCGGTCATGGGCGGGGAGCCAGATGTCGTGTTCTTCGGCACCGTGACGATCTCGCTGTGCTCGATCGCGGCCGAGCAGGCGCGTGTGCCTTGGCGCCTGCCTGGCTAGGCGCAGATCCGAACCTCGGCCTGAGAGCCGGAGGCAGACTTGCGGACGACGACCTGGTGGGTGATCCGGGTGCGCAGGTCCGCGACGTGGGAGACCACACCGACGGCCCGACCGCCCTCGCGCAAGGCGTCGAGCACCCCCATCACCTGCTCGAGCGACTCGTCGTCGAGGCTCCCGAATCCCTCGTCGATGAAGAGGGTGCCCAGGTCGAAGCCACCGCCCTCCTCGCGGACCGCGTCAGCGAGACCGAGGGCCAGTGCCAACGAGACCATGAAGGTCTCGCCTCCGGACAACGATGAGGTCTCCCGGCTGCGTCCGGTCCACTGGTCCAGGACGCGCAGGTCCAGTCCACTTCGGGCGCCGCCTGCCACTCGGGCATCACTGTGCTCGAGCAGGTAACGGCCGGCATCCATCGTGTGGAGGCGCTCGTTGGCGAGAGCGACCACCTTCTCCAGCCGGGCAGCGAGGACGAAGGACGACAGCCGCATCCGGAGCTCGTTGCCCCCGCCGGTGCCCCCCACTGCGTCAGCGAGCTCCTTCACGGCGGCGGCGCGCTGACGCAAGGACACCAGCTGCTCCACCCGGTCGGTGACCTCGGATCGCACCGACTCCAGCACCCGCAGGCGGGCCTCCGCGGCCGTGTGCGCCGCCTGCGCCTCTCGCACCGCCCGTCGGGCGATGGACTCCTGCTCGCCGGCCCCATCGACATCCGGCTCGGGGAGCTCTAGCGCCGCCGCGACCTCCTCGTCAGCCAGGGTGGCCTCCGCGACTGCGACAGCCTGGTCATGCTCGGAGATGCGTGCCTGCGCTGCGGAGAGCTCGCGCGCACCGAGGCGTGCCAGACGCACCTCGTCAAGCGAGGTGAATCCGCGCTCGGCGGCCGCCTGCACGGCAGCTGCCTCGAGGTCGGCGCAGCGCTCTTCGGCCTCGGTCACGGTCCGCTCGGCAGCAAGGACGCGCTCCACCTGATCGGTCAGAGTGCGGTGGTCGGCGATGATCCGGTCGGCATCGATCGATGCAGCGGTCTCCCAGACGCTGTCATCGTCTGCCGGGGCACCCGGGCTGGAGCTGCCTTCAGAGATGGGGGAGCACCCGCACTCGTCTTCGTGGCGGGCGAGAAGCTCTGCCACCCTCTGGCTCTGCTCCCGGTGCCTCGCCTCAGCATCGCGAAACGCGGACGCGGCGACTGCACGAGCGCGTCGGGCATCCTGCTCGGCCTCATCGCGTGTCCTGAGAGTGACTGCGCACTTGGCCAGTGCCGCTTCGGCTACAGCCAGGGCTGCCTTGGCCTGACTGGCCTCGGCGAGAGCGTCGCTGGTGCGTTCGACCAGCTCCTCCAACGCCGGGGCGAGGGTGACGAGATCGAGTGGTCGACCTTGAGCAACGACCAGCCTGATGTCCCCATGAGAAGAGTCCACCTCAGAGCCGAGAGCCGCGACGGAGTCCTCGAGCTGCTCCAGGAGGCTCTCGATGCGACCTGTCGCAGCCGAGTGGGCCTGCTCCAGCTCGGCCACTGCTGCTCGGGCGCCCTCGTGCTCGGACTCGGCGGCCTCCAGCTCCTCCGCACTGACGACGTCGCGACCTGCCGCCGGGGCGGGGTGCTCCGGGCTGCCGCAGACCGGGCAGGCCTCTCCGTCAAGGAGGCCGCCCGCGAGCACGCCGGCCATCCCCTCCAGTCGGCGTTCCTGCAAGTGCAGCAGGACCTTCTGGGCGGTGAGGAGGTTCTGCCGTGCACCCATGAGTGCCGGTGCGGCCTCGTCTCGTCTCCGGGTCTCCTCAGCCACCCGCCGCGCCAGTCGCAGCATCCGTGTTGCGCGATCGTGCTCGGCCTGGACGCCCACATGCCGAGAAGCGGCGGCCCGCAGCCCCTCGACGCTCTTCGAGGCAGCCTCGTGGTCCTCCCTGACTCGGGCCACCTCCTCGTCAGCCAGGCGGGCCGCGCGCTCGGCGGACTCGAGAGCAGAGCGCCTCGCCGCCTCATCCCGTTCAGCCCTCGCGCACTCCACCCCGGTGTGCGTCAGCTCGGCGAGAAGTGCGTCGGCCGCGCGGAGACGCTCATGGATCGCCGCAAGCTCGTGGAGCGAGCTCTCGGGGGAGAGCACGCCGGCGAGTGAGGACCGCAGGGCACGAAGGGTCTTCGCGGCATCAGTCCGCTCTGTCAGAGAGGCATCAAGGGCGGCCAGATGGCCGCTGACGCCCTCGGCCGCGAGAGACTGCCGGACCCTGACCCGCAGTGCCTCGATCTCGGGTGCCTGGGACAACGCCTGCTCCTGGGCGGCGAGTGCCTGCATCCCTCGCGAACGCAAGGCGGCCACGGTCCGAGCCTCGAGCAGGGCACTTGTCGCAGCACCACAGGCGACGTCGGCTTCATCCGCTCTCGCCAGGAGTAACGAGACCTCGCCTGAGAGCTGTCCCGCCGCCGCGTCCAGCGCCGCGGGCACGTCCTCGATCGGCAAGGAGTGCCATGGACACTCGTCCGTGGTCTCGACCAGGTCATCGAGGCGGCGGAGCTCGTGGGCGATCGCAGCGCGGGCCTCCTCCAGCTCGGCAGAGGTGCGACGCCGCTCTTCCGCGAGCCAGGTCTCCACATCGGTGAACGTCGAGATATCGAAGAGTCGCTCCAGGAGGGTGCGGCGTTCCTCCGGTGACGAGCGCAGGAATGCCGAGACGTCACCCTGGGGGAGGACGACGACCTTGGCGAACTGCTCGAGGCCCATCCCCAGGACGTCGTCGAGGATGAGGGCCACGTCGTCGTGCCTGGTCGCCAGAATCTCCCAGCGGCCGCTGCGCTGCTCCTCGAGAGTCACCGTGGCCTGCATCCGTAGCAGACCGGTGCCGCGCTTCTTCGGTCGGAGGTACTCCGGACTCCGCTCGACCTGGAAGCGGCGACCAGCCGCGGTGAACTCGAGCGTGACGGACGGCTTGGTGCCCTCAGTCGCATGATGACTTGCCAGGCTCTTCTTCGATCGCGCCCCAGGCACGTTGGCGAAGAGCGCAAAGCAGATCGCGTCGAGCAGGCTGGTCTTGCCCGATCCGGTCGCCCCGTGGATGAGGAAGAGGCCGGCCGCGCACACCTCATCGAAGTCGATCGTCACCGCGTCCGGGAACGGGCCGAACGCGGAGACGGTCAGCCGGTGCATCCTCACGCGGCACCCACCTGGCCCTCGTCCTCGCGGGCCGCACGGTGCTCGCGCGAGCGGCCCAGCGCCTCGTCGAGCAGCTGACGCTCCTCGTCACTCGCCGGCACGCCACCACGCACGTGGCTGAGGAAGTCGCAACAGACGTCGAGGTCGCTGCAGTGGGCCATCCGGGACGTGTAGGTCGCCTTGACGGGGACGACTCCCTCAGGCTCGAAACGCAGCTCGAGGGCGAAGGGGAAGCGCGCCCGGATCCGGTCCATCGCCCCCAGCGGTCGCTGGGCGTCCGTGAGTGTGATCTGGCACCAGGCGCTCTCCGCAGCGGCGAACTTGCTGCTGGCGAGCAGGTCGTCGATGGTGCCGCGCAGAACGGCGAGCGGGCGGTGCACAGGCGCCTCGATCAGCTCGACGCGGGCGCCATCGGCGCTGAGGTCGACGAGGAGGCTGCCCTTGGTGTGTCGCGCCTCGCTGAACGACATCGCGATCGGTGAGCCCGAGTAGTGGGCGGAGTCGCTCACCTGCTGCCGCCCGTGCAGGTGACCGAGCGCGACATACGAGAACCCGGAGAAGACGTCAGGGTGCACGGCGGCGAGTCCACCGGCGAGGATGTCCCGCTCGGAGTCGGTCGTTGCGCACCCGGTGACGAACGTGTGGGCCATGATCACCGACGTCGCCGTTCCCGGCACGAGCCCGCCCGCCGGGAGGCGGCCGAGGACCGTTGACAGCACCCCGGTATGCGTGGGCTCAGCCTCCAGGTCGCGCGCCACCAGCCTCGGCTCGAGGTAGGGGATGGGGTAGATGGCGGTGCCCTCGATGACGACAGGGCGCCCCAGGTCGGCCATCGACGTGCGGACGTGCACCCCGGCCCGCTCGAGCAGACCCGCCGCGAAGCCGAGCCGGACGGCGGAGTCGTGGTTGCCGCTGGAGATGACCACCTCAGCGCCTGCATCGACCAGTCGGATGAGGCTCTCGCTGAGCAGTTGGACGGTCTCCGGCGCCGGCATCGCGCGGTCATAGACGTCCCCCGAGACGAGCACGGCATCGACGCCCTCCGAGCGCACGACCTCCACCAGGTGGTCGAGGTAGGCCCGCTGGGCCTCGAGCAGACCCACCTGGTGGAAGGCCCGACCGAGATGCCAGTCGGAGGTGTGGATGAACCGCATACCTGCAGGCTGCCAGAGGCTACCGACAGTCCTTCGGACCTTGCGGACCAGGGCATCCGCGTGTTGGGACGCCGCACAGAATCTCCTCCCGAGCGCCTGCGACTCTGGTTGGATCGGTACATGGGCAAGGAAGTCAGTTCGCAGAGCTACACACGCGAGGAGCGCCAGCGCTATCGCGAGAAGGTGCGCCAGAACCTCGACGTCTTCGAGCAGATGCTCGCCACGGCCCAGTTCGAGTTCGACCGGCCCCTCACGGGGATCGAGATCGAGCTCAACCTCGTCGACGAGGCGTACCAGCCGCGGTTCGCGAACGCCGAGGTGCTCGCCCAGATCGCCAATCCCGACTACCAGACCGAGCTCGCCCAGTACAACATCGAGCTCAACGTCAAGCCCCGACCCCTGCCCGGCGACGAGGCGCTCGGCCTCGAGGAGGAGCTGAGGGAGTCCCTCAACGAGGCCAACCAACGCGCCGAGGAGCTGGGAGCCCGGATCGTTCCGATCGGCATCCTGCCGACGATCATGCCGGAGCACTTCGCCGGGCACTGGATCAGCGACAACAACCGCTACACCGCGCTCAACGACTCGATCTTCTTCGCCCGGGGTGAGGACATCTACCTCGACATCGACGGTCCGACGGGGGAGCGGCTCGCGACGTACTCCGACTCCATCGCCCCGGAGTCGGCATGCACCTCGGTGCAGCTCCACGTCCAGGTGGCTCCGAACGAGTTCGCCAACTACTGGAACGCCGCCCAGGCGCTGGCCGGGCCTCAGCTCGCGATGGCCGCCAACTCACCCTTCTTCTTCGGCCGCCGGCTGCACGCGGAGACGCGGATCGAGCTGTTCACCCAGGCGACGGACACCCGCCCCATCGAGCTCCGCAACCAGGGTGTCCGACCACGGGTGTGGTTCGGTGAGCGCTGGATCACCTCGATCTTCGACCTGTTCGAGGAGAACGTGCGCTACTTCCCGGCGCTCCTGGCCGAGTGCAGCGACGAGGACCCGGTGGCCGTCCTCGAGAGTGGCCGGGCCCCCGAGCTCGAGGAGCTGCGGCTGCACAACGGAACGGTCTACCGGTGGAACCGGCCGATCTACGACACGGTGGGCGGACAGCCGCACCTGCGCGTGGAGAACAGGGTGCTGCCCGCCGGGCCGACGATTCGGGACGTCATGGCCAACGCCGCGTTCTACTACGGGCTCGTGCGCGTGCTGGCCAACGAGGACCGACCGGTCTGGACCCAGATGAGCTTCGCCGCCGCGGAGCAGAACTTCCGCGAGTGTGCCCGCCGCGGCATCGAGTCGCGCGTCTACTGGCCGGGATTCGGCGAGGTCGGGATCGACGAGCTCGTCCTGCGGCACCTGCTGCCGCTCGCCTACCAGGGTCTCGCCGACTGGGGCGTGTCGACCGCTGTCATGGACCGCTACCTCACCGTCATCGAGGGCCGGGCGACGGCTGGGGTCAACGGCGCGACGTGGCAGGCGGACACGGTTGCGATGCTGGAGGAGCAGGGTTTGGACCGGGCCGAGGCGCTGCGCCGGATGCTCGAGCTGTATGTCGAGAACATGCACACCAACGAGCCGGTGCACACCTGGCGCGTGGGCTGAGAGAACGGAGCCAGCCGGCCCCTGACCGCGATGAGGGAGGGCGGCCCCGCCCACCGGTCGTCATAGGGTGCCCGGGTCTTCCCGGTGCTCTAGGGTGCCGGTATGACTGAGCAGAGGGAGCCCACCGGTGGCACCGGCCCCGGTCACCGCCAGGTGACACTTCGACGCACCAGCCTGGGGCACTACGAGGCCGTGAATGCCAGGGGCGGAACTCTTGCGGTGGGTGCCGGCGACGGCGAGGACTTCACTCCCGTCGAGCTGCTGCTCGTGGCGATCGCCGGTTGCTCCTCGGTGGACGTGGACCACATCACGAGTCGTCGTGCCGAGCCGCTCGAGTTCGTCGTCACCGCCGAGGGCGAGAAGACGAGCGCCGATGAGCTGGGGAACCATCTGACCGACCTGACGGTGACGTTCACGGTTCGCTTCCCGGACGGGGAGGCCGGCGACTCAGCACGCGCCATGCTGCCGCGGGCGGTGCGCACCTCCCACGACCGGCTCTGCTCCGTCTCCCGCACGATCGAGCTCGGTTCACCCGTCGAGATGAAGGTGGAATGACATGGCGCGCTACCTCGATGTCCATCCCCAGGACCCGCAGCCGCGGCTCATCGCACAGGTTGCCGGGGTCCTGGCCGAGAACGGCCTCATCGCCTACCCCACCGACAGTGGGTATGCGTTGGGTGCCGCCCTCGGGAACCAGGAGGGTAAGGAGCGGATCGCAGCCATCAGACGGCTCGACGAGCGACACCACTACACCCTCGTCTGCTCCTCGTTCGCCCAGCTCGGCCAGTTCGTCCTCATCGACAACCGGGTGTTCCGGGCGATCAAGTCCGTCACCCCTGGGCCGTACACCTTCATCCTTCCGGCGACCAAAGAGGTCCCGCGTCGGCTCATGCACCCGAAGAAGAAGACGGTGGGCGTGCGGCTTCCGAACCACCGACTGGTCTCGGCACTGTTGGCCGAGGTCGGCGAGCCCCTCCTGTCCTCGACCCTCATCCTGCCCGACGCGGATGAACCGCTCACCGAAGGATGGGTCGTCAACGACGAGATCGGCCACCTGGTCGACGTCGTCGTCGAGGGCGAGTGCGGGCTGGAGCCCACGACGGTGATCGACCTCTCCGGTCCCACGCCGGTGGTCATCCGCCAGGGGGCCGGAGACGCCTCGTTGTTCGTCGAGGAGTAGCCCCGCTCCGGTGGCCGTGGGCGTCGGCCCTCGCGGGATGTAGTTGACTCATCCCCATGATCCGCGCACCTGAGGACGTCCGCCGCGCCGTCGCCGCCCGACTGCGGGAGGCGGGAGCCTCGGCGGAGCACGGAAGGGCTCTCCTCGTGCGCGTGGACCGCTTCTGGGACGACCTGCTCGCGCCACTGGCGCGGCTCTATCCCGACACCGACGCCCACGCGCTGGCCGCAGACTTCGTCGATCGGGCGACCCTGGCATACCTGGAGCGAGGGGACGACCTGCACCTGCTGGACTACCGCCGCGCTCTCACGCCGGACTGGCTGCAGCAGCCGGGCCAGGTCGGCTACGCCTGCTACGCGGACCGCTTCGCCGGCACCCTCCAGGGTCTGGTGGGGAAGGTCGACTACCTCAGTGAGCTCGGGGTGACCTACCTCCACCTCATGCCGGCACTCAAGGCCCGCGACGGTGACAACGACGGCGGCTACGCCATCGCCGACTACCGTCAGATCCGGCCCGACCTCGGCACGGTGGAGGACCTCCGCCACCTCGCGACGACCCTGCGACTGTCCGGCATCTCGCTCGTGATGGACCTCGTCCTCAACCATGTCGCCCGCGAGCACGAGTGGGCCGTGCGCGCGAGGGCGGGAGAGGAGAGGTACCGCGCGTACTTCCATGTCTTTGCCGATCGGGAGATCCCCGACCAGTACGAGCAGACCCTGCCCGAGGTGTTCCCCGACTTTGCTCCAGGCAACTTCACCTGGGACGGCGAACTCGGTGGTTGGGTGTGGACCACCTTCAACGAATGGCAGTGGGACCTGAACTGGGCCAATCCCCAGGTTCTCGGCGAGTTCGTCGACATCGTCCTGTTCCTCGCGAACCTCGGGGTGGAGGTCCTGCGGCTCGACGCGATCGCCTTCCTGTGGAAGCGGCTGGGCACGACCTGTCAGAACCAGCCCGAGGTGCACGACCTGACGCAGGTGCTCCGGACCGTAGCCCGCATCGCCGCCTCCGGGGTGGCCTTCAAGGCCGAGGCCATCGTCGGACCACGGGACCTCGTGCCGTACCTGGGAGTCGGGCGGCACGTCGGCCGGGTGAGCGACCTGGCGTACCACAACTCCCTCATGGTGCACGTCTGGTCGATGCTCGCCAGCGGCGAGACCCGCCTGGCCCGGCACGCGCTGGCCGGACTCCCGCCGACGCCCCCGCTGGGGACGTGGATCTGCTACCTGCGGTGCCACGACGACATCGGCTGGGCGATCGACGACCGCGACGCGGCCGAGGTGGGCCTCTCCGGGTTCGAGCACAGGCGCTTCCTGGCTCGCTGGTACGCCGGCACGTTCCCGGGGTCGTGGGCCGACGGGCTGCTGTTCCAGGTCAACGAGGAGACCGGGGACATGCGTACGAGCGGCACGACCGCGTCGTTGCTCGGGATGGCCGGGGCGAGCGGTTCTGCCGCCGAGCAGGCGCTCGCCCGCTTCCGCCTGGCGCACGCGATGGTCTACGGCTGGGGCGGCATCCCGGTCATCTGGTCCGGTGACGAGCTCGCCACCCCCAACGATCCGCACTGGGCGGAGGAGCCAGGCCACGAGGACGACAACAGGTGGGCCCACCGACCCCGGCTCGACTGGGACCGGGCAGCACGCCGCACCGATCCGGGCACCCTCGAGGGCCAGGCCTTCGAGTCCCTGGCGCACCTCGCCAGGGTCCGGGCGTCTCTGCCGGAGCTGCATGCCCAGGCGCCGGCGCAGGTCGTGCGCGACACGGACAACGGGATCTTCGCGGTGACGAGGACGCACCCCAGCGGGCCGATGGTCGGCGTCTACAACGTCACCTCGGACTGGCGTCCCTTCCCGTATGCGGTGGTCGCGGACCTGCGGATGAGCTCCCCGTGGAACGCACTCGGGTCCCACCCGGTGACGCCCGAAGCGGACGGCATCCTGTGGCTCGCGCCCTACGCGGCCTGGTGGATCGTCGACCGCCCCGAGGAGTAGGGCTCCGTCTGCGGGGCCGTGCGGCTGCTCCCAGGATGTTGCGCGGATGAGGCCCTCACGTGCGCGTGAGGAGAACGAGGATCTCGCTGTGGTTGGTCTGGGGGAACATGTCGAACAAGCGGGCTCGCACTGGCCGGAAGGAGGGCATCGCGTCCAGGTCCTTGGCGAGGCTCGCCGCGTTGCAGCTCGAGTAGAGCGCATGAGCGACGTCGCTTCCCTCCAAGTCCATTGCGAGAGAAGCGATTCCACGCCTCGGCGGATTGACGACCACGAGATCGGGCGCTGGGCTCTCGCGCAGGTATGCAGTGGCGTCGCCGGTGACGAAGGTCGGCGGGGGAGTGGTGTCGGTCAGCCGGGCGGCGGCCACCGCCTCCGCCGAGATCTCCACGCCGGTCACTGATCGTCCGGGTGCGCTGAGGTGGTGCGCGAAGCCGCCCACCCCGCAGTAGAGGTCAACAACGCTCCTGATGTCCAGCGGCTCGACCCAGTGCCGAGCGTCCCGGTACAGCGCGGACGCGACCTGGGTGTTCGTCTGGAAGAAGCTGCGGACCCCCAGGTGGAGCGTCACGTCGTTGACGCGCATCGGCAGGGTCGTGCTCTCGGTGAGGACCACTTCCTCGTCGCCCTCGAGCACCGCCTTGTGCTCGGGATGGATGTTCACCGAGACGACCTCCACCGTCGGCAGCGCGGCGCGGATCCGAGGGAGCGCAGCGCGGATCCGGTCGAGGTGGTGCCGGGACCGCAGGACGAGGCGCAGCATGAGCCGGGCGTCGGGGGAGAAGGTGAGCAACGCATACTTCAGCTCGCCCGTCCGCGCCGGGATGTCGTACGGGATCAGCCGGAGCTCGTCGACCAGGTCGGCGACGGTGTGGATAGCGTCCCTCAGACCCGGCTCGTGGAGGGAGCAGTCCCGCAGGTCCACACCCCGGCGGTCCCCGTCGAGGATCCCGACCGTGACCGCGCCGGCGCGGCCTCCGATGACGAGCTTGGCCTTGTTGCGGAAGTGGTCGGGAGCGCTGGCCTGCGGGGGGAGCCACGCGTCGTCGGGGATGGCGCCGAGCGCCACCCGGGCGGCGAGGTCCTTCTCCGCGAGCTGGCGCGAGTAGGGGATCTCGATGAGCGTGCACGAGCGGCAGCGGCCGCTGCGCCAGTATGCGCAGTCGAGCGCCTCTGGCGCGGTGGCGGTCACGCGCTCCAGCGTACAAAGGTGTCGGTGCGTCGGATCCCGTCATCCGGGCACACGTCCTGCCGCTGTCGGACGGCCTCGCTATCGTGCAGGAATGGTCAGGCAGGGATGGTGAGGCAGGGATAGTGAGGCAGGGATGGTGAGGCGGGATGGTCGGACAGTGATGGTGAGGCACGCGTGGTGATGACCGAGACGCCGGCGCTCGCGGCGGTGAAGACGTACCGCTACCTGCGGCTGGCGCTCGTGGGGCTTGTCGTCCTCCTCTTCAGCTCCCTCGCTATCGAGTGGCTCGCGGTCGACAGGCAGTGCGTCCAGACCACCATCAGCGCCTACTGGCACACGCCGGTGCGTGGCGTCTTCGTCGGAGTGCTCGTCACCATGGGCATCTGCCTCATCGCCCTCAAGGGCAACACCAAGGCGGAGGACGTCCTGCTCAACCTGGCCGGGGTCCTCGCACCCGGCGTGGCCTTCATCCCCACCAACGACTTCTCGAGCTGCAGCTCGGTGCCGGTCGTCCGCCAGGACTTCGGGCCCGCGAGCGCGAACAACATGCAGGCCCTCTTCGTCCTTGGCGTGACCGCCGTTCTCGTCGCGGTCGTCATCGCCGTGCGGGAGAGCGGCTCGCTCGCCCGGTTGCAGCGGTGGGACCGGATCGGTCTCGCCCTCGGCCTCGGCGCGACGGCCGGTGGGGCCGCGTGGTTCTACCTCTCGCGGGACACCTTCCTGGAGCACGGGCACAACGTTGCCGCCGTCCCGATGTTCCTCGCCGTCGTCGCCGTGGTGTGGTTCAACGCGCGTGACGTCAAGGAGGTCATCGAGGAGCACCCGCGCCTCAAGGCGGTGAGGGGACGGTACGTCGCGGCCTACCGGGTGATCGCTGTCCTCATGGGGATCACGCTCGCCCTGGCTGTGACCGGTCACCTCCTGGGCTGGGAGTATGCGCTGCTCGTCGTCGAGATCCTGCTCATCACCCTCTTCGGAGTTTTCTGGATCATCCAGACCCGCGAGCTGTGGAACCAGGGTCTGCGAGACTCCGCAGCATGACTGCGCCCGCCCCTGCGCCCACCGCCAACCCGTGGCCCGCCCTGTGGGCGCTGGTCATCGGGTTCTTCATGATCCTCGTGGACTCGACGATCGTGTCGGTGGGGATGCCGGCCCTGATGACGGCGTTCGCTGCCGACATCACGGCCGTCATGTGGGTGACCAGCGCATACCTCCTCGCGTATGCGGTCCCGCTCCTCATCACCGGCCGGCTGGGTGACTGGCTCGGCCCGAAGCGGGTCTACCTGGGTGGACTGGCCCTCTTCACCCTCGCCTCCCTCTGGTGCGGGCTCAGCGGAGAGCTGCACGGGGGAGTGGGGTGGCTGGTCGCCGCGCGCGTCGCGCAGGGTTTCGGCGCCTCCCTCATGACGCCGCAGACGATGGCGGTCATCACCCGCACCTTCCCGGCGAACCGGCGAGGGAGTGCGATGGCCCTGTGGGGCGCGACTGCCGGAGTGGCGACACTGGTGGGTCCCATCCTCGGTGGGGTGCTGCTCGATACTCTCGGCTGGGAGTGGATGTTCTTCATCAACGTCCCCGTCGGCGTCATCGGCCTCTTCCTCGCCTGGCGCCTCGTGCCGCGGCTGGAGACCCACTCCCACTCCTTCGACTGGCTGGGCGTGGCGCTCAGCGCGATCGGTCTGTTCTGTGCGGTCTTCGCCATCCAGGAGGCCAGCACCTACGGCTGGTCACCGATCTGGGGCCCGATCTCGGTGCCCAGTCTCCTCGTCCTCGGGGCTGCGTGCCTGGGTGCCTTCGTCTGGTGGCAGAGCCGTAACCCCCGCGAGCCCCTCGTGCCGCTCGCGCTCTTCCGGGACCGCAACTTCTCGGTGTCCAACCTGGCCATCTCGACGATGGGGTTCTCCATCACGGCCATGATGTTCCCCTTCATGATCTATGCGCAGAGCGTGCGCGGCCTCTCGCCGACCGGGGCGGCGCTGCTGCTTGCACCGATGGCGGTGATGTCGATCGTCCTGGCTCCTGTCGCCGGGCGGCTCACCGACCGCGCCCATCCTCGCGCGCTGGCCAGCTCGGGGCTTGCGGGCCTCGCGGTCGTGACCTTCCTGCTCGCCCGGGTGATGACCCCGGACTCGTCCGTGCCCGCCATCCTGGGGGTGGCTCTGCTTCTGGGCGCAGCGCAGTCCTTCGTCTGGGGACCGGTCGCCACCTCGGCGAATCGCAACCTGCCGATGCACCTGGCCGGTGCGGGCTCGGGGGTCTACAACACGGTCCGCCAGATGGGGGCCGTCCTGGGGAGTGCCGCCATCGCGATGCTCATGCAGGTCCGCATCACCGCCCACCTGCCCGAGGGCTCCGGGAGCGCCGGCACGGTCACCGGGGGAGAGGTGAGCGGGGGAGAGGTCGTCCCGGATCCCATCGCCGCTCTCTTCGCCCAGGGCCTGGCCGACTCCATGCTCCTGCCGGCGGTGGTGCTGCTCCTCGGCTTCGCCGCCGCCCTTTTCTTCGAGCGCCCTCATCACCAGCGACCCGTCGCCGCCGATCCGGTGGCCGATGCCGCCCGCTGAATGCGGTCCGCAGGGGGCTTCGAGCGCAGACGTGATCCCGGTGTGATCGGCCCGGGTTGCCTGGGCGACGCCGAACCTTGTTAGCGTTGAGGGACTCCCGATGTCCGTGTGGCTGCCGAGGCGTGAGCACGGAGTAATCCCTTCTGAACCACTCCCGCGTCGCAAGAGAGGCAGCTCATGAAGCTGAAGGAGTACGGCGAGGTCGAGCAGGCCGCCAGCAGCAGCCGTCTCGAGGTCGGTCGGCTCGGCGTGGCCATCCTGTTCATGGTCGCCGTCATCCTCTTCACCGGCTCGCGCTTCGGTGAGAACGAGCACATCTACCTGCTCGTGGCGGCGGCCGTCATCGGCGCCTACATGGCACTGAACATCGGCGCCAACGACGTAGCGAACAACGTGGGGCCGGCCGTCGGGTCCTTCGCGATGACGATGTCCACGGCGATCATCATCGCGGCGGTCTTCGAGGCCGCCGGTGCGATCATCGCCGGCGGAGACGTCGTGACCACGGTCAAGAGCGGCATCATCGACCCCGCCGACATCGGCGACCCTCAGGTCTTCGTCTGGGTGATGACGGGTGCACTCCTCGGAGCCGCCGTATGGCTCAATATCGCGACGTGGATGGGAGCGCCGGTCTCCACGACCCACTCCATCGTCGGGGGAGTGATGGGCGGTGGCATCGCCTCCTCGGGGTGGGCGGCCGTGAACTGGCCCGCCATGGGCGCGATCGCGTCCAGCTGGATCATCTCGCCGATCGCCGGCGGGCTCATCGCCGCGGGCCTCCTCTACTTCCTGGAGCGGACGGTCCTCTGGAAGGACGAGCCGGTCGCGGCCGCCCAGAAGGTGGTGCCGCTCCTGCTGGCCCTCATGGCCTGGACGTTCACGAGCTACATCGCCATCAAGGGCCTGGCGAACATCGCGACGATCACGCCCCCACTCGCCGTCGGCCTGGGGCTGGTTGCCGGAGTCATCACCTACCTGGTGGCCAAACCACGGATCGCACGCAAGGCGCCGAAGCTGTCCTCGGACCGCGACGGGGTGAACCAGCTCTTCACCTTGCCGCTGATCTTCGGGGCGGCGCTGCTCTCGTTCGCCCACGGTGCGAACGATGTCGCCAATGCCGTCGGCCCGCTCGCCGGGATCGTCGAGGTCCTCGATGGTGGTGGCGTGGCGGTGGACAACTCGTCCAGCATCCCCCTGTGGGTGCTCGTGATCGGCGCCCTCGGCATCTCGCTCGGGCTGGCCCTCTTCGGGCCGAGGCTGATCCGGACCGTCGGTTCCGAGATCACCGAGCTCGACCGCTCCAGGGCCTTCTGCATCGCGCTCGCGGCCGCCCTCACGGTCATCGTCGCCAGCCAGCTCGGCCTGCCCATCAGCTCGACCCACGTCGCGCTGGGTGGCATCTTCGGGGTCGGCTTCCTCCGCGAGTTCCTCGAGCAGCGGATGGGGCGGGTCATCGAACGGGTGATCCACAGCCATCGCGGCGACCGTCACTTCGCCGAGGTGGCAGAGGTCATGCACAAGTTCCAGCACGCTCCACCGGAGGAGAAGAAGCGCATTCTCGCCCAGCTCGACGACATGGGGGAGGAGGCCGTCATCACCGCCGCCCAGCAGCGGCGGCTGAAGAAGGCGCTCAAGCGCCAGCTCGTCAAGCGGTCCCACATGTTGAAGATCGCCTCGGCCTGGGTCATCACGGTCCCCGTCTCGGCGCTGCTGTCGGCCCTGTTCTACTTCACGCTGCGCGGAATGATGCTGCCATAGCGGATCCTCGTCGCGAGGAGTAGCGCGCCGCCCGGGGAGCTATGCGATCCAGATCTTGCGAATGGTCTCGGTGACCGCCCAGGTGGTGCGTTCACCTTCGCGCAGCCGCACGCAGACACCGGGGGAGAGGTTGACCGTCTCACCGCTCTCGAAGTCGACCCGGCCCCTGCCGCTGAGGACGATGAAGAGCTCATCGACCTCGGTGTCCCGCACGATCCCCTCGGTGAGCTCCCAGATCCCGACGTCCGTCGTGCCGACCCGCCCGAGGTCCAGGATCCCCGTATGCGGGTCGCCGCTTACCACCTGGCTCGCCGGCTCTCGGGTGAGGGGTTCTGTGAAGACGTCCGGGATGACGATGCGCTGGTCGTGGTGCATGGCGGGGAGCCTACGCCCCCAGAGAATGGAGACATGACGGTGCCACCGAAGCGAATTCGGATCGTGGGCGTCTCCGGAGCAGGGAAGACGCGGCTCGGGCAGCAGGTGGCCGAGCGCACCGGGCTGCCGCGACTCGAGCTCGACGCGGTCTTCTGGGCAGCGGACTGGACCTGCAGGGCCAGGCGCAGGTGGATGCGTGGCTCGACGGGTTGAGCAGACCGGCACCGTGACGAGCGGGGAGAGGTCCTCCTGACCAGGGGCGCAGAATCAGTGGGACAGATATGACATAATGTCGATTATCGGCGGATCGCGACGGATGAGCGCCGAAACCACACGCCCCCTCGTGCGTGCGAGGTCCGCCGTTATCTGTTTCGGGCTGTCAGAGCCCTGAACTAGGGTTGAGAGTCTCGTCCAGCACCTCCGGCTGGGCGCCACCTAGCGAACGGGGTGAACCATGGCCAAGACGAAGGAACGTGACAAGAGTCAGTGGATCGTCCAGGGCCAGTACCGCAACAACCCCTGGGTCATGTTCGTCATCGTGGCGCTGATCATCGCTGCCGTCGTCATCGCCTACATCCGCATCATGGGCTTCGGCACGGTGACCTACGAGGTGCGTCAGTGCCAGAGTCCGATCACCGCAGAGTCGTCGTGGACGGAGATCGAGGCCGCGGACTGCAGCCCCATCGACGCCGCCCGGGACGGCGTCACCATGACGCTCTTCGAAGGCAAGTCGCCCAAGGAGGTCGACTCCGTGAGAGGCGGACGCTTCGTCTTCGAGGGTTTCCCGATCAACACCCCCGCGCACTCGTTCGAATTGAGGGGCGTCCAACCGGCCGAGGTCGGGCTTCTTGTCGACCCGTCGTCCAAGACTGTGCGCCGGGAGCTCAGCAGCAATGCCTCGGGGACGGACTGGAGCGGATTCACCGGGGCCCGCGGCCCGACGGACTACTGGGTCCTCCTCGCCCCCGGCTCATAGGTCCGTCCGATCCCCAGCCCATCGGCGTCCTCTCAACGCTCACGTGTCACCGGCGCCCACGTCATCAGAGGCGCTGCCGCTGGCCTGTGCCCTGCCGCTCCCCCACGCCGACCCCATAGTGCGCCTGCCTTATCAGTGCGCCTGTTTTATCGAGACGGAGTGTGAACGCTGTGCACCTCGACCAACCAACCGTCGCCGACCACCGTCGATCCACGCAGGCCGTCGACGATCAGGTCACCCTCCGTCCTGCGACACCCGACGACGATCCCCGGATCCTCGCCTGGAACGAGGCCGACGTGCACTTCCTCGCGGAGATGGACCTGGAGCGGCTGGCCTACCTCAAGGAGCGGGCCGCCGCGGTTGAGATCATCGAGACCGACCACGGTCCGTCCGGGTTCGTCATCACCTTCACCGCCGGGAGCGACTACGACTCCCCCAACTACCGCTGGTTCGCAGCCCGCGAGCCCGAGTTCCACTACGTCGATCGGATCGTCGTCGATCCCGCATCTCGGGGACGCGGAGTCGCGGGCAAGGTGTATGCGGTGCTCGCGGCCCGTCACCCGCACGTCCCGTTGCTGGCCGAGGTCAACTACGCACCCCCGAATCCGGCCTCATTGGCCTTTCATAGCAGGTCAGGGTTCGTAGAGGTGGGTCGACTCGGGACTCAGACGAACGGCGTAGTCCTCTTCCGTCGCCCTCCCCAAGTCTCAGTGCAGGGGTTAGTCTGATTGACGTCTGCGTGTCTCGACGCTGTCGTCGGTCGCGCCGCGCTACCTGCCGTCTAGCTCACCTGGGTCCATGAAACTGCGCCGCATCGCTCCGACCGTCGGGCTCTGCCTTGCGCTGGTCGTGGGGTCCTCCATTGCGTACGCAGAGCCCACCGAGCCGGACCCCTCCCCCAGCGACCCGACGCCCACGGCGGAACCGACCCCGACGCCCAGCCAGACGCAGGAGCCCACTCCCGACCCGGAGCCCGAGCCGGAGCCGAGTCCCACGCCTACTCCGACCCCGAGCTCGACGACACCGAGCCCGACCCCGAGCTCAACGACACCGAGCCCCACCCCGAGCTCCACGAGCACGCCCAAGCCGACCGCGACCTCGTCGCCGACCAGCACCCCCACCGGCACGGCAACAGGCGAGCCGACCCTGCGTCCCCGGCCGACCTCCACCCCGACCACCACCACCCCGTCGAATCCGTGGAGCACCAGTCCGAACCGGATCCTGACCCCGATGGAGCCCGAGCCGCTCTCGAAGACGGCTATCGCCCTCCAGCTGGAGCAGGCCGACAAGCTGCTGGCGTCGCTCTCGGCCGGCAACGCCAAGCTCGCTGCGCTACTCGCCGAGCTGGACGAGCTGACCACCGCAGCGAACGAGGCCCTCGAGGCCAAGGCTGCGGCTGACTCGGCGGCGGCCGAGGCCGCCGCGCGGGCACGGCAGTCGCGCGAGACCGCGGCCCGCATGGCAGAGGAGCTCGAGCACAAGCACCAGATGCTCAAGGACTGGGCCTTCTCTGCCTATGCCGGCGGCGGCTGGACGGCTGAGATGGTGTCCGTCTTCGACGCGCTTCTCACCGACCCCGAGAAGGCCGGTAACCCGGTGGGAGACCTGACCTACCTGACCGAGCAGCGCATCACGCTGTTCGCGGACATCCGCCGCCTCACCGACCGGCAGGCCGAGGTCGCGAAGCAGGCAGAGGCCGACGCTGAACTCACCCGCACCACTGCCGCCGCCGCGAGAGAGGCCAAGGCCAAGGCCGATGAGGCGCTCGAGGCGCAGAAGGCGGTGATCGCCAAGGCCGAGGCGGAGCAGGTCGAGGTCCTCGTCAACGCCGCACCGATGGCGGCGATGCTGCTCGGCATGGCCTCTCCCGAGGCCAAGGCTCGCGGCCAGGCCATCGTGGACGCGCTGATGGAACGCAACGTCGACCTTCCGGACATCGACAAGCCGTGCAGCAACGACACGAAGATCTACGCCAACGGTCAGCTACCGGCCAGCGCGCTGTGCCCATTGTGGCAGGCGCCGGGACACTACGCCCGACCGGACGCCGCTGTCGCGTTCAACGCCCTCAGCCAGAAGTTCGCCCGCGACCTCGGACGCCCGATCTGCGTGACGAGCTCGTACCGCTCCTTCAGCCAGCAGGTCGCCGTCAAGGCGCGCCGCGGGTTCTGGGCGGCGACCCCGGGCTACAGCCAGCACGGCTTCGGCAAGGCACTCGACCTGTGTGGCGGAATCAACGACTTCGGCACCATCGAGCACCTCTGGATGAAGCAGAACGCTCCGCTGTTCGGGTGGTTCCACCCCAGCTGGGCCCGCGCCGGCGGCAACAAGCCGGAGCCCTGGCACTGGGAGTACGCCGGCTGACTTCTCCTCGGTCTGGGGAGGACTGAAGCGCTCGCCCGGTCAGCAGTCGGACGCCGACGAGCTGGTCCTCGATCGGAGAGCGTCCCAAGCCCTCGCACAGGCAGGTCGCCGGCTCGGACCGTGGAGCCTTTGACCGTCTGCCTCGAAGCCGCCTCGCAGCCCTCTGACCGAGAGCACGGCGCCTACTCCATCGTGTGCTCGGTGTGCTCCTTGACCGGGATCATCACCGCGAACCCGGCAGCCAGGACCAGGACGATGCCGAGGATGCCCCAGTACTGCGTGTTCTCCCGGCCGGTGATGAGCGACCCCAGCCAGATGAAGAGGCCGAACGCCGCCGGTGAGAGGAACGAGACGACCCGGCCGGTCGTCGCGTAGAGGCCGAAGATCTCACCGCTCTTGCCCTGCGGGATGAGGCGGGCCAGGAAGGAGCGGGACGCCGCCTGGGCCGGGCCGACGAAGATCGTGAGCAGCAGCCCCAGGATCCAGAAGACCTGCTTGCCGCCATCGTGGAAGACGAAGATGAGCAGGCCGAGGGCGACCAGTGACGCCAGGCAGATGAGGATGACCCGCTTGGGTCCGATCCGGTCGTCGAGCATGCCGAAAGCCATCGTCGCCAGACCCGCAACGATGTTGGCGGCGGCGCCGAAGATGATGACCTCTCCGGCGGAGAGCCCGAACGTCCCGGCCGCGAGGATCGCCCCGAAGGCGAAGACGCCGGCCAGCCCGTCCCGGAAGAGGGCCGAGGCCAGCAGGAAGTACACGGTGTGACGCGAGACGACCCACAGGCCGGTGATCGACTTCCAGACGAGCTTGTAGGAGTCGACGACGCCGACCCGGGGTGCCCGCTCTCGCGGGCGGTCCTTCAGGACGAGGAAGGCCGGGATGGTGAAGGCAGCGGTCCACAGCCCGCACACGAGCATCGAGACCCGGATGTCGAGGGACTCCTCCCCCGTGACCCCGAAGAGCCCGACGTCGGGCTGGATGAAGAGGAAGTACAGCAGGAGGAGGACGACGATCCCGCCGAGGTACCCCATGCCCCAACCGAAGCCCGACACCCGTCCGACCGTCTTGGGCGTGGCCACCTGGTCGATGGTGGCGTTGTAGTTCACGCCGGCGATCTCGGAGATGACCGAGCCGGCGGCCAGGAGGAACAGGCCCAGGACGAGGTATGCGGGTTCCGGCTTGACGAGGAACAGCGAGGCGGAGAGGGCGGCCAGGACCCAGGTCTGGATCCGCAGGTTGCGCACGGTCTTGCCGGAGCGGTCGGAGTTCTGTCCGAGCACCGGAGCCAGCAGAGCGACGAAGAACCCGGCGAGCGCCGTCGAGACCGAGAGCATCATCGACGTGTAGTTCGTCTCGCCGAAGGCGCTGCTCGTCAGGTAGACGGAGAAGACGAACGTCGTGATGACGGTGTTGAACGGCTGGCTACCCCAGTCCCACATGCCCCAGGCGATGACCTTCTTCTTCGAGGTCTCGCGATTGCCCTCCAGGGCGGTGGGTCCGGTCAGTTCAGCCGGAACGGCGGGATCCGCTGGAATCGAAGTCACGAGCATGACGGTAGCGACTCAGCGGCCTCAGTGGTGCCAGGGCGTGGACAAGCCGTGGTGTGTCGTCCAGGGACCGGTCCCGTACTGCGCCGTACGACGCCCTTCCCGGCCTTCCGAGCCACCCGGAGACCCCGTCGACAGCCCCTGCCGCACGGCACATGTGACCTTCGCAGCACGGATGTGACAGCAAGGTTGCCTAACCGGTAACTTAGAGGCTTTAGGTGGGACGAGCGCGTCCGCGGTCCAACGAGGCTCCGCCGGAAGCGCCAGTGCGCGGAACACCAACGCCGCTGTCACCGTTGTCCCTCTTGAGACACCCCAGCAACCCCTAGGGAGAACCATGGCAGAGCGAGCCCTGCGCGGAACTCGACTCGGCGCCTTCAGCATGGAGAGCGAAGAGAACGTCGTTCCCAGCGAGCGTCAGATCACCACATACATGTGCAGCAACGGTCACAAGATCGAGTTGCCCTTCTCGGTCGAGGCGGAGATCCCGCCGACCTGGGAGTGCCGCTGCGGCGAGAACGCACTGCTCCAGGGTGGCGACGCCCCCGAGCTCAAGCCGGTCAAGCCGGCCCGTACGCACTGGGACATGCTGCTCGAGCGGCGATCAATTCCCGAGCTCGAGGAGCTCCTGGAGGAGCGTCTGCAGCTGCTGCGCGCCTCCCGCGGCGAGAAGCCGACCAAGCGCACCGCCTGATTGGTGCGCCAGCCGATCTAGTCGACGACTTCGCCACGCACCGTGGCGCCACCGGCCCCGGAGGGACCCGACGGTCCCCCGGGGCCGTTCGCTGTTCCGGGGCCGTTCGCCCTTCCGGGGCCCTTCGCCGCTCCCGGGCCGTTCGGTGTCCACGTGCCGCCACCCTGAGCGCCGTCCCGGACGACGCTCTCGGCCTCCCAGGTCTGGACGCGGATCCGATGCACGGTCCCGGACACCCGCCGCCCGACGAGGTATGCGAGGGTCGCCCGCGCGAGCGGGCGCGTCACCGGCAGGAGGAACAGGAGGGCGAGCAGGTCGGTGAGGAACCCCGGGACCATGAGCAGCACCCCGCCGGCGAGCACGAGCGCGCCGTCCGCCAGCGGCTGAGGCTCACGACGCTGCGGACCACCGATGGCATCCGGCCGCAGCGGGATGTCCTCGACGGTCTGACGCAGTTGCTGCCAGGAGCGGCGACCCTGAAGTCTGACGACCCACGCCCCGAGCACCATGCCTGCGACGATGAGGCCGAACGTGGCCCAGCCACCGAGCTGCCGACTGACCACCACGATCGTGACGATCTCGAGGACGGGCAGGACGATGAAGAGCAGGACGAGCACCATGCGGACGATCCGTCCGGTGGTCAGATAGGGCTGCGGCATACGTTGTTCCAGGTTCTCGTCGGCCCAGCGCTCAGAGCCGGTGCCAGCGTTCCCGACCGAGCAGGAGATCCTGGACCTGCGCGGCCCGGTGGGCGAGTCCCCACCGGGTGATCCGCCGGAGGGACTCGCGGGCGATGTCCGGACTCATCTTGGAGGCGCCCAGCTCCCGCTCGACGAAGGTGATGGGCACCTCGGTCACCGTGAGACCGGCCCGGACGGCGCGCACCGTGAGGTCGACCTGGAAGCAGTAGCCCTCCGAGGCGACCCGGTCCAGGCCGATCGTCTCCAGGGCACTCGCGCGGTAGGCGCGGTAGCCGGCCGTCGCATCGTGCACGGGCATGCCGAGCAGCATCCGCGTGTAGAGGTTGCCGCCGACCGAGAGTGCCTTGCGGCTGAGCGGCCAGTTCTCGACGGCTCCCCCACGGATCCACCGGCTCCCGATGACGACGTCGGCGTCCTCCAGGGCAGCGAGGATGGCGTGGAGGTGGTGCGGCTGGTGGGAGCCGTCGGCATCCATCTCGACCATGACGTCGTAGCCCTGGTCCAGCGCCCAGCGGAACCCGTGCAGGTAGGCCCGGCCGAGCCCCTCCTTGCCGGCGCGGTGCAGGACGCGCACCTGCGGGTCACGAGCGGCGTAGTCGTCGGCGATCTGTCCCGTTCCGTCAGGGCTGTTGTCGTCGAGGACAGTGATGTCCACCGACGGGATCTCCGAGCGGACCGCATCGAGGATCCTGGGCAGGCTCTCCCGCTCGTTGTAGGTCGGGATGAGCACCACGACGCGCTCGATGGGGCGGCGGTGGTCAGCGGGAGACGACGTGGCCACAAGGCCCCTTTCAGGCTCGATGAACCCGGTCGGAGATGTCACGACCGGGTGCCAGCACGATACCTCGGGAGCGACGGCGCTCCAGCACGTGCCGGCCCAGGAGGGGGAGCAGTGCGCCCACGGCCAGCACCTCGGGTATGCGGCCGAGACGATCACTGATCGTCACCCCGGAGCGGACCACCGGGGAGTCGACGATCTGGTGGGCGGTGAACAGCTCGCTCACCTCACCCGTGGAGCCGTCCGGTCGGATGAAGGCACTCACCCCGACCGTGGAGACGTGGGCGACCGAGCGCGCGTGCTCGATCGCCCGGATCCGGCTGATCGCGAACTGCTGCTCGGCCTCCGCGGAGTAGCCGAAGGTCGCATTGTTGGTCTGGACGATGAGGAGTGAGGGCTCTTCACCGGCCTCGGCGAGCACGTCGCGCATGAGGTCGTCGTAGGCCACCTCGAAGCAGATGGTGGGCACCGCTCGATAGCTGCGCCCCTCCCCCGCGTCGATCTCGAAGACGACCGGCTCGGTGCCCGCCACGAAGTCGCGACGGACCAGGTCCACCTTGTCGGAGAAGATGCGGAAGAAGGAGCGGAAGGGGATGTACTCGGCGAACGGCACGGGGTGCTGCTTCGCGTACTGCTCGACCTCCTCCTCGCTCGTCGGGCCCCCGGGGCGGAAGAGCACCGACACGTTGGCCACGGTGGTCTCCGACCGACCGACGACGGCCCCGACGAGGACGGGCGCCCGGGCGGCGGAGACGGCCTCCTGGATCACTGCGGAGGCGTCGGCGTTGCGGAACGGGTCGATGTCGGAGGAGTTCTCCGGCCAGATGACGAGGGACAGGTCCTCGGGCCGCCGCTCCCCCACCTGCTCGAGCGCGAGCAGGGTTCCCTGCGCGTGGTTGTCGAGGACGGCGCGACGCTCCGCGTTGAAGTCCAGGCCGGGTCGCGGCACGTTGCCCTGCACCAGCGCCACGGGAACGGGCGTCCCGGAGGTGGGACGCGGAATTGCCAACCCGCCGGCCACCGCGAGGACGGCCGCACTCACGGCGACAGCCGTAGCGGCCGAACGGCGCAGGTCGGCCCGCCAGATCAGCCGGGCCAGCGCATACAGACTCGCCCCGACGACCGCGACGACGAAGGTGACGCCGGGGGCCCCGGCGACCGAGGCCCAGGACGCCAGCGGGCTGTCGGCCTGGCTGAACGCGATCCGGACCCAGGGAAACCCGCCGAACGGCGTCGTGGAGCGGAGCAGCTCCGAGCACACCCACGCCAGGGGGGTCATGAGGACGACGTGCCGGGTGAGGGTGAGGAAGAGCCCGAGGATCGCGAGGTAGAGCGACTGCAGGACGGCGAGAGCCATCCAGGGCAGGACCCCGACATAGATCCCCGACCACTCCAGGGTCGGGATGAAGAAGACGAGGCCGGCCACGAGACCAAGGAGCGCACCGACCCGGGGCCGTGCGCCGGCCACTGCACCCGTGAAGAGCGCGATCCCCCCCGGAGCGGCCCACCACCAGTTCACGGTGGGGAAGGCTGTGTACAGCACGCCTCCCGAGGCTGCGGCGAGCAGCAGGCGGATCAGGAAGGGCACCGCGTCAGCCTATGTCAGCCAGTGCCTCGCCCAGGTCGTGGCCCACCGGTGCCTGCCACGACCCAGAGCTCGCCAACGGACGCCCCCGTATGCCGGGCCTGGCTCGCGCAGGATCTCGACCTCAGGGGACGACGACCACTCCGCGGGCCGTCGTGGCCACGATCGGGGGGTCGAGGACGTCGGCAGCAGAGTCGGACCGCTCGGGGTTGCCGCGGGTGACGACGCGGACCTCGAACTCCATCTCCCGGCTCCGGGTGCCCGCACGCACGATCCGCGCCTCGATCTCGAGGCAGTCTCCGGCCCGGACGGGAGCCTTGAACTGGACGTCGGAGTAGCTCGCGAACAGTCCCTCGTCCCCGTCCGTGCGGATGCACAGCTCGGTGGCGACATCGCCGAAGGCGGCGAGGCTGTAGGCGCCGTCGACGAGGTTGCCCGCGTAGTGCGCGTGGCTGTAGGGCACGTAGCGGCGGTGCGTGACACTCTCGCCGACGAGGTGGTCGTTGCTCATTTCTTCCCTTTGCTTCCGGCGGTGCGCCCCCGGGCGGTGCGCCCCCGGCCCGCGGACCGGGCACGGTCTCGCGCTCGTTCCGGGGCGTGGTCGGGGGCCCTTTCTGGGGCATGGACGAGGGCGTGGACGAGGTAGGAGGCGACCTCAGCAGGCGTCGTCCCGCGACCGAAGACGCGATCCACCCCGAGCGCCGCGGCGGACCCCTCCTCGAAGCGCGGGCCGCCGACGATGAGGTGAGGCACCTGCCCCTCCGGGAACGCCTCCCGGAACGCCGCGGACATCGCGGTCGTGTTGTGGATGTGCGCGTCGCGCTGGGTGACGACCTGGGAGATGAGGACCGCGTCGGCCTTCAGCTCCTTGGCCGACTCGACGAGGTCCGGGATGAGGACCTGGGCGCCGAGGTTGTGCACGGACATCTCGCGGTAGTACTCGAGGCCCTTCTCCCCCGCGAACCCCTTGATGTTGAGGATCGCGTCGATACCGACGGTGTGGGCGTCGGTGCCGATGCACGCGCCCACGACGACGAGCTTGCGGCGCAGGTGCTTGCGGATCGCCTGATTGACCTCCTTGGCGGAGAGCAGCTCGTACTCCCGCTCGGCGACCTCGATCTCGCGCAGGTCGACGAGGTGACGGACCGAGCCGTAGAGGATGAAGAAGGTGAAGTCCGGGCCCACGGCCTTGGCGTGCACGAGGAGCGCAGGGTCCATGCCCATCGCCTGGGCCAGTCGGACCGCTGCGGCCTCGGCCCGCTTGTCGTGCGGCAGGGGCAGCGTGAAGGAGACCTGGACCATGCCGTCGCCCGTGGTGTCGCCATAGGGCCGCACGAGTGGCCCGGGAAGGGTTTCCGTCTCCAGTGTCTGGCCGCCGTGGGGCCCGGTCACCGGCTCGTCGGCCTTCGTGGGCCGTCCTGTGCTGGTTGCTGCGCTCATCGTGTCGCTCCCGTCTCGAGCAGCTCGATGGCCGGGTTGTCGTAGCCGGGCGCCTTCCGGAACACGCCGTCCAGTCCCTTCCCCTTCTCCGGTGGGCGCTTCATAGCCCCGAAGGTCCCGTCGGCGATGGCGGCCAGCAGCGGCGGGTGACCGGAGCTGTCGCGGTGGGAGACGATCTGCTCGAGCAGGTTGACGGCCTCGTGGAGCACCTGACGTGCCCGCGTCTGGACCAGCCCGTCCCGGGGCGGATGGAAGTCCTCGACCAGACCCCCGGCGGCGTCCATGACGTAGCGGACGTTCTGCAGCGCGAGGTCCCGGTCGGAGAGCCAGGGGGTGACGACCGCCTCGGTCATCATGCCCACGAGCAGGATCCCCTGGCCGGTCATCGCCCCGACCAGGTTGAAGAACCCGTCCAGTAGGTAGCCGCGGAAGATGTCGCCGGTCATGTGCTTGGTGGGCGGCATCCACTTCAGGGGTGCGTCGGGGAAGAGCTGTCGGGCGAGCAGCGCGTGCGCGAGCTCGAGGCGGAAGCTGTCCTTGAGGGAAGGGTCGATCTCGAAGGCGTGGCCCAGGCCGAGCTGCCAGTCCTCGAGCCCGGCCTCCTTGGCGAAGTACTCGTTGAGCAGCTGGCTGACGGTGACGGTGTGCGCGGCCTCCACCGCGTCAGCCGTCGTGAGGTAGTTGTCCTCCCCGGTGTTGATGATGATGCCGGCGCGGGCATGGACCTGCCGTGAGAACCGCTGGTCGACAAAGGTCCGGATCGGGTTGATGTCGCGGAAGAGGATGCCGTACATGCTGTCGTTGAGCATCATGTCGAGGCGCTCGAGGCCGGCGAGTGCGGCGATCTCCGGCATGCAGAGACCGCTCGCATAGTTCGTCAGCCGGATGTAGCGTCCGAGCTCCTTGCTCGTCTCATCGAGCGCCGCCCGCATGAGCCGGAAGTTCTCCTGGGTGGCGTACGTGCCGGCATACCCCTCCCGCGTCGCCCCCTCCGGGACGAAGTCGAGCAGCGACTGGCCGGTGGAGCGGATGACGGCGATGACGTCGGCACCCTCACGGGCGGCAGCCTGCGCCTGCGGGATGTCCTCGAGGATGTCGCCCGTGGCGACGATGAGGTAGATCCACGGGGTGCGCGGCGGGTTCCCGTGGCGCGCGATGAGGCGCTCGCGGTTGCGACGCTGGGCATCGATCGTGCGGATGCCGCGGGCGACCGCCGACCTGCTCCGCCGCCTCACCGTTGTGGCAGCACCCTTCTGTGGGATGCGGAAGCCCACTCCCCCGGCTGCCGCCTTCTGGGCCAGGGTGAGCAGATCGGAAGCCACGCCACGTTCCAGGGCGTCCCAGACCGGCATGGTCACCCCGTGCTCCAGGCCGACGTCCGCGCGGACGGCGTCGACGAGGTGGTTCACCCAGGGGACGTTCTCGTGGTCGGCACCGGAGAGCCCTGCCAGTCGCAGGGTTGCCCGCTCGACGCTGACGGTCGAGTGGTTGCGGGCCAGGTCGACGACGGGCCGACCGGCCTGACGGGCCAGGGTGCGGGCCCGCCGCACGACAGCGGGATCGAGATCGAGGACGGAACGGGAAGTCACGCCTCAGAATCTAGCAGCCACGGCAGATTCTTCAGCCTCAGAGCGGCACGACCGAAAATCCTTCTCCCAGGTGTCGACTCGCGGGACGAAGCCACGCGCAGCGGCGCAGGACCTATCCCTTCGACGGCGGCCGTGCAGCTCCGCGGCCAGCGGCACCGATCTGGCTCGGAAGCGGACGACATCACCAGGCGTGGCGTCAGCCCCGCTCCCCCACGACCTGCGCAGCCTCGAGCGCGATCTCGAGCTCTTCGTTCGTGGGGACGACGAGCATCGCAGTCCTGCTCTCCGACGCCGTCACCACGCCGACACCCTTGAGCTCGGCGTTCGTCTGCGGGTCGAGCTGCACGCCGAGAAGGCCGAGCCGGTCGGCGAGGCGGGCCCGAACGGTCGAAGAGTTCTGTCCGATCCCTCCGGTGAACACGACGGCATCGACCCGGCCCAGGACCGCGGCATACGCGCCGATGTACTTGACGAGCCGGTGGACCATGACCTCGAGCGCGAGCTCTGCGTCCTCGTCCCCGGCGGCCGCGCGCTCCTCGACGACCCGCAGATCCGAGACCCCCGCGAGGCCCAGGAGCCCGCTCTCCTTGTTGAGCGTGCGCTCGAACTCCTGCACTCCGAGACCCGCCACCCGGTCGAGGTAGGCGCCGAGGGACGGGTCGACATCGCCGGACCGGGTGCCCATCACGAGTCCCTCGAGCGGGGACATCCCCATCGAGGTCTCCACGCTCCGGCCCCCGCGGACGGCGCAGGCGCTCGAGCCGTTGCCGAGGTGGAGGACGACGAGGTCGGTCTCGGCCGGCTCCTTGCCGAGCAGCTCCGCGGCCGTCCGCGAGACGTAGGCCAGCGAGGTGCCGTGGAAGCCGTAGCGGCGCACCTCGTGGACCTCGCGCCACTCCTTGGGGACGGCGTAGGTGTACGCCGCCCGGGGCAGGGTGTGATGGAACGCCGTGTCGAACACCGCGACCTGAGGGACGTCCGGGAACAGCTCGGTCGTGGCGTCGATGCCGAGGAGGTTCGCCGGGTTGTGCAGCGGGGCCAGGGGCGCGAGCTCGGCGATCGTCTCGCGGACGTCGTCGTCGATGACGACAGCCCCGGAGAACCGCGATCCTCCGTGGACCACCCGATGGCCGACAGCGAGAAGGGCGCCGGGATCGAGCACGTCCCCCATCTGCTCGAGAGCCAGGTGCAGAGCGGCGGCGTGGTCGGTGACATCACTGCCCGGCTCCCCGATCCGCTCGATCAGACCCCTGGCGTGGACCACGCCCCCGGTCGGCGAGATGAGCTGGTACTTCAACGAGGACGATCCCGAGTTGATGACCAGGACGTCACGCTTCATCGGGCACCTCCGGACTGGATCGCCGTGATGGCGATGGTGTTGACGATGTCCCGCACGAGAGCTCCACGCGAGAGGTCGTTGACGGGCTTGGCCAGACCCTGCAGGACCGGGCCGATGGCGACGGCCGACGCGCTGCGCTGCACCGCCTTGTAGGTGTTGTTGCCGGTGTTGAGGTCCGGGAAGATCAGGACGGTCGCGGCACCTGCCACCGGGCTGTCCTTGAGCTTCGTCGCGGCGACAGCCGGGTCGACGGCGGCGTCGTACTGGATCGGACCCTCGACGAGAAGCTCGGGCGCACGCTCGCGCACGAGCTCGGTCGCCGCGCGCACCTTCTCCACGTCGGCGCCGGAACCGGACGAGCCGGTGGAGTAGGACAGCATCGCGACGCGCGGCTCCACCCCGAACTGCGAGGCGGTATGCGCGGAGGAGATCGCGATATCGGCCAGCTGCTCGGCGGTCGGGTCCGGGTTGATGGCGCAGTCGCCGTAGACGAGCACCCGGTCGGCGAGGCACATGAAGAAGACGCTCGACACGACCGAGACCCCCGATGCCGTGCGGACGATCTCGAGGGCGGGGCGGACCGTCGCGGCGGTCGTCGTGACGGAGCCGGACACCATGCCGTCGGCGAGGCCCTGGTGGACCATGAAGGTGCCGAAATAGCTCCGGTCGGTGACGACGTCGTAGGCCTGCTCGGGGGTGACCCCCTTGTGCGCGCGCAGTCGGGCGTACTCCTCAGCGAAGTCCTCCCGCCAGGGACTGTCCTCGGGATCGATGATCTCTATCCCGGTGAGATCGACCCCGCGGGTGTGGGCGACGGCCTGCACCGCGTCCGGCGCGCCGAGGAGGGTGAGACGTGCGATACCCCTCTCCCGGCAGATCGCGGCCGCCTCGAGGATGCGCGGCTCGACTCCCTCGGGCAGGACGACGTGGCCGTTGACCCGCCGCGCGGTGTCGATGAGGTCGTGCTCGAACATCATGGGGGTGACGACGCCTCGGTGATGCGGCATGTCACTCTCGCGCAGGAGGGCGCTGGCGTCGATCGACTCGTCCATCGCCTTCACTGCGGCTGCGATCTTGGCGTGCGAGGTCGCCGTGATCCGCCCCACCGTGTGCAGCAGGGTGGTCGCAGTCGTCATCGTGCCGGTCGTGACCGAGACGATCGGCAGGCTCAGGTCGATGCCGTCGAGGAGTCGGCTCACCTGCGGGGTGAGCTCGAAACCGCCGTTGAGGATGATGCCGGACAGTGCCGGGAAGGTCGTCGAGCGGTGGGCGAGCAGGGTGCCGATGACGATGGCCTCCCGGTCGCCGGGTACGACCACGACCCCGCCCTCGATGAGCCGGTCCAGCACGTGGGGCATCGTCATCGCGGCGAGGACGACTCCGTGGCACTCGCGCTCGAGCAGGGCGGGATCACCGTGGATGAGGGTGCCGCCCGTGGCCTCGAGGTAGTCCTGCATCGTCGGCGCCCGGAGGACGGGGACGTCGGCCACGACCGAGACCGTACGACCGCCGACCTCCGTGAGGAGCAGCTCGCGAGTGCGCCCGACCTGCTCCGGGGGCACCTGGTTGGCCACGATTCCGACGACCGTGGCGTGGTTGTCGTCCGCCGCCCGGAGAGCGAGCCTGGCCGCCGTGGCGGTGTCCTCGGGGGAATGGTCTGCGCCGGGGATCACGAGCAGCATCGGCGTGCCGAGGTTGGCCGCCACTCTTGCGTTGAACGCGAACTCGTTGGGCGCAGTGACGTCGGCGAAGTCCGAGCCGATGACGAGGATGGTGTCGAACCGGTCGCGCATCGCGTGATACGCATCGACGATGTTCACCATCGCCGCATCCACCGCTGCGTGCACCTCGGTGTAGGACACCCCGACAGCCGAGGCGCGGTCCTGGCCGGCACTCTCCATCCCGAGAACCGTGAGCTGCGAGAGCAGGAGCTCGACGAGCTCATCATCCGGATCTGCGACCGGGCGGAACACCCCGATCCTGCCGTGTCGACGCGCGAGCTGGTGCAGGATTCCCAGGGCCACCGCCGACTTGCCGGAGCGGGCGTCGGTGGCGCTGATGTAGAGGCTGCTCACGCCAGTTGACACTATCGGTTCTCGAGCCTGCCCTCGAACAGCCCCCGCACTCCGTCGTTCCGGCGGATCAGGTCCAGCGCGTAGGCGGCATGGCCCGGGACGTACCCGTTGCCGACGAGCATCCGGACGTCCGCGGCCACTCCCTCCGCGCCCAGGGCGGCGGCGGCGAAGCTGGTCGCCATCGAGAAGAAGATGATCGTTCCACCGGCGGCGGTCGAGAGGATCGCGGGCTGCTCACAGCCGGGGACGTCGACGCACACGACGGTGATGTCGGCGGGGCCGCCCGCCTGCCCCACGGCGGCCGGCAACCCGAGCGGACTGCGGGCGTCGGCGACGGTGATCTCGTCGGCCAGCCCGGTGCCTGCGAGCGCAGCGGCCTCGTGCTCGTCCCGCACGACGGCGATGAGACGTGCGGCGCCGTTGTCCCGGCCGGCAGCGAGGGAGAGTGAGCCCGACTTGCCGGCCCCGCCGAGGACCGCCACCGTCGGCGCCGAGCCGGCAGCCGCATACTCCTGGACGACGCGAGCGACAAGCGCAGGTGCGCCACAGACATCCATGACCATGAGGGACAGCTCGGGCGAGAGGTCGTCGGGGAGAACGGCCGCGATCGAGCGCCGGAAGAGGATCGCGTGTCCCCGGGCCGGCACCTGCTCGCCGAGGCCGTCCCAGTCGACCAGCCCGTCGCGCAGCTGGAGCGGGGTCAGGCTCAAGGACACCAATGTTGCCACCCGGTCTCCCACACTGAGGCCCAGGGGCGACTCCGGGCCGACCTCGGCGACCGTGCCGATGAGCATTCCGCCGGAGCCGGTGACCGGGTTCTGCATCTTGCCGCGCTCGGCGACGATGGCAAGAACCTCGTCCCGGACCGCGACGCCGTCTCCCCCGTGCTTCTCGTACAGCTGGCGGTAGGAGGCGGCGTCGAGGTTGAGGGTCTCTACCTCGATCCGCACCTCCCCCGGCCAGATCTCGGATCGGGCGTCCAGACGGGCTGCGGCCTGGGGCAGTGTCAGCGGCGTCCCCTCTCCGTCCACCGGCTCCAGCACGCGGTGCAGGCCGATCTCGGACTCTGTGCTGTGAGAGGGCGGACCGGGCGCAACAGTAGCCGTGGGCTCAGTCACGAAGATTCTCCCGTCTTGGAGGGCATGGTGCGCAGTTCTTCCCGTGCAAGATGCCGACATCTGTCAGATTCTCCACTATCCTGCCATGTATGACCGACCTCCAGCAGCCTTATGTCTATGCCCGACGTGAGCTCGTCGAGCCCGACTGGACCCGCTTCCCCGGGTGGCGGGACGTCACGGTGGAGCAGTGGGAGAACGTGCAGTGGCAGCGGGTCAGCTGCGTGAAGAACATCGCCCAGCTCCGCGCCGTGATGGGCGACCTGCTCGAGGACCGCTTCTACGAGGACCTGGAGCGCGACCAGGCCGAGCGCGCCACGATGTCGATGCTCGTCCCCCCACAGATGCTCAACACCATGGTCTCGGAGCTGACCTGGACGGACGGCCGTCTGCCGGCCGCCGGCCGTGAGTTCACCGACGCGTTCTACGCGGACCCGATCCGCCGCTACATGCTGCCGGTGTTCAGCGACCGCCGGACCGACTGGCCGAGCCACCCCTTCGCGGCTCGGGACAGCCTGCACGAGCACGACATGTGGGCCGTCGAGGGTCTCACCCACCGCTACCCGACCAAGGTCCTCGCCGAGATGCTCCCGACGTGCCCGCAGTACTGCGGCCACTGCACGCGGATGGACCTCGTCGGCAACTCCACTCCCCAGATCGCCAAGCTCAAGCTGGCGGGGAAGCCCGTGGACCGCTACGCGGCGATGCTCGACTACCTGCAGCGCACCCCCGGTGTCCGGGACGTCGTCGTCTCCGGCGGTGACGTGGCGAACATGCCGTGGAAGAACCTCGAAGGCTTCCTCGACAAGCTGCTCGAGGTCGAGACGATCCGGGATATCCGACTCGCGACCAAGGCGCTCATGGGTCTCCCCCAGCACTGGCTGCAGCCGGACGTCGTCGAGGGTGTCTCCCGTGTCTCCGCCAAGGCCCGCAGCCGGGGCGTCTCGGTCGCCATCCACACCCACGTGAACAACGTCCAGTCGGTCACCCCGCTGGTGGCCAAGGCGGCGAGGACGATGCTCGACGCCGGGCTGCGCGACGTGCGCAACCAGGGTGTCCTCATGCGCGGTGTCAACGACACCCCCGAGCAGCTCCTCGACCTCTGCTTCGCGCTGCAGGACGAGGCGATGATCACGCCCTACTACTTCTACATGTGCGACATGATCCCCTTCTCCGAGCACTGGCGCGTCTCGCTGCGGGAGGCCCAGGAGCTGCAGCACGCGATCATGGGCTACCTCCCCGGCTTCGCCACCCCTCGGGTCGTCTGCGACGTCCCGTTCGTCGGGAAGCGCTGGGTGCACCAGGTGGAGAACTACGACACCGAGCGCGGAATGTCGTTCTGGCGCAAGCACTACCGCACCTCGATCGAGGCCGGCGACGAGCAGGCACTCTCCCGCGAGTACGTCTACTACGACCCGATCTACACCCTCCCCGAGTCGGGGCAGCAGTGGTGGCGCGACAACACCGACCTCGAGGCGAGCCACCTCGCCTCGGTGGCCCGGGCCGAGAGCAGCCGGGTGGCGTCCCTGGGCTAGTCCCAGTCCCTCCCGACGCCCGGTCCCGGCCGGCTCCGCCGAGACGTTAGGGTCACCTGCGTGAGCACCCCTGCGACGGTGGCCCTGACGCGCCTCGGACTGCCCTTCACGACGCACTCGTATGACCATGACCCGGCGGTCGAGTCCTTCGGCCTCGAGGCGGCGCAGGCGACCGGCATGCCCGCTGAGCGGATCTTCAAGACCCTGCTCGTCGACACCGGGGCCGGCCTCGCGGTCGGCATCGTGCCGGTCTCCGGCTCACTCGATCTGAAGGCGATGGCCGCCGCGCTGAAGGTGAAGAAGGTCGCCATGGCCGATCCTGCCGCGGCCCAACGGTCCAGTGGGTATGTGGTGGGCGGCATCTCGCCGATCGGCCAGCGGAGAGCGTTGCCGACCGTGATCGACTCCTCGGCACTGACCTTCGAGACGGTGTTCGTGTCGGGGGGCCGGCGCGGGTTCGAGATCGAGATCGCGCCTGCGGATCTCGCGACGGCCACCCGCGGTCTGTTCGCTGCGATCGGGCGATGACCTGACACCTCGGGTCACTGTCGTTCGCGCGCCCGGACACCGCCGGGTGCCGGCGGTGAGTGCTTGGGCAGGTACCCAGTGCTCGAGCGTGACCGGGCGGCGGACGTGGTTGTCCTACTCCCAGGGCGTTGAGAGCACGACGGTCGTCCGGGTCGAGACGGCGGCTGCCGCCCGGATCCGAGCGATGAGGTCCTCGAGTCCGCCCGGGCTCGCGACCCGGACCTTGAGGATGTAGGACTCGTCGCCCGCGACCGAGTAGCAGGCCTCGATCTCGGTGAGCTCCCTCAGCCGGTCCGGCACATCGTCGGGTGCAGCCGGGTCGACCGGGGTGACGGAGATGAAGGCCGTGATCGGGATGCCCAGCTTGGCGGCGTCCACCCGGGCGGTGTATCCCGTGATGACCCCGCGCTCCTCGAGCCGACGCACCCGTTGGTGCGCTGCCGAGGTCGACAGGCCGAGGGCCTTGCCGAGATCGGTATAGCTCAGCCGACCGTCCTGGCGGAGGAGCTCGACGATGCGGCGGTCCGTGGCTTCCACGCAGCTCAGCCTAGTCGCGGGGTCCTCCATGGCAGGCTAGGGCCTGTGGATCGCCTTCTTCTCCTCGACTCGGCCTCGCTCTACTTCCGAGCCTTCTTCGGTGTGCCGGAGCAGGGCCGCAGTCCCTCAGGCACCCCGACGAACGCGGTCCGTGGCTTCATCGACATGATCGCCACGCTCGTGACCACCCACGCCCCCACGCATCTCGTCGCCTGCTGGGATGACGACTGGCGGCCGGCCTGGCGGGTCGAGCTCCTGCCGACGTACAAGACGCACCGGCTCGCCGGGACCTCTGCTGACGAGGAAGCGGTGCCGGACGACCTCGCTCCGCAGGTCCCGGTCATCCGCAGTGTCCTCGAGGCGGTCGGCATTCCTCGGGTGGGGGCGCCCGGCTACGAGGCCGACGACGTGATCGGCACGCTGGCCCATCGACACGGAGGCGCCATGGCCGTCGACGTCGTCACCGGCGATCGCGACCTGCTCCAGCTCGTCGACGACGACCGGCACGTCCGGGTGCTCTACACCGGGAAGGGCGGGGTGCGGGACCCGGACATCGTCACCCAGAGCGTCCTGCAGGAGAAGTACTCCGTGCCGGACGGCCGCGCCTACCTCGAGATGTCGATCCTGCGCGGTGACACCAGTGACGGGCTCCCCGGAGTCAAGGGCATCGGCGACAAGACCGCCGCCGCGCTCATCACCGAGTTCGGTTCTCTTGCCGCCCTGCGGGAGGCGGTGGACAGCGGCGATCCCCGGTTGCGCGGAGCCCGGCGGGCGAACCTGGAGGCGGCCGGCGCATACCTCGACGTCGCACCCAAGGTGGTCGCGGTGGCCTCCGACATCCCCCTCGAACCGCGGTCGTACGAGCTGCCGACCGAGATCGCCGACCCGGCTCTCCTCGATGACCTCGTCACCACCTACGGACTCGAGTCTCCGGTCCGGCGCCTGCTCAGCGCGCTCCGGATCCAGTAGCGACTCCCCGGGGGTCAGCCCCACGCGGGAACACACTCGTGGCGCGACCACCGTCCGTCTGCAGTCCTGCACGCCCTCCGGCCCTGCCGGGACCAGCACGCGCGATGGATGAGAGCCCTCTCATCGAGGTCTCACCGAGTTCTCACAACCACTTGGTCTCCTTGAGACATCACGCAGGCAGGAAACCAAGAGCACGAGAGGGAACAACACGATGAAGAACAAGAAGATCGGCGCACTGGTCGTCACCGGGGCCCTGGGCCTGACCGTCCTGGGGGGCGCCATGGCCGCAGCGGACTCCAACGACGTCACCCCTCCGTGGGGTAGCGACTCGGTGACCCTGAACAGCGACGTGCAGAGTGCGAACTCCGCGCCGAGCGCCGACTCCGCCGCGAACGCTCCCGCCGAGCAGGTCGTCTCCGCCCAGTCCGCGCCCTCGGCTCCGTCGGCGCAGTCAGCCCAGTCCGCGCAGTCGGCCCAGTCGGCGCCCTCGGCTCCGTCGGCCCAGTCCGCGCAGTCGGCGCCCTCGGCTCCGTCGGCCCAGTCCGCGCAGTCGGCGCCCTCGGCTCCGTCCGCCCAGTCCGCGCAGTCGGCCGCCTCGGCTCCGTCGGCTGCCTCAGCCTGATCGACACAGCCTGATCAACCCGCCAGACGACCCCCGATGCCAAGTGGCGCCGGGGGTCGTCACTTGATGAAGTGGGAGTCATGACCACAGTCGTCGAACTGATGACCGGGCCCAGGGCCGCTGAGTTCCTCCAGGCGGCGCTCACCGGGCGCCCCGGCGAGCAGGTCCCGGGGTTCCGGTGCACCGTAGACCGGGTGCACGACCGAGTCGGGGCCGAGACCTCGGTGACCTACCAGGTCAGCTACACCACCCCCGACGGGCCGGTGTCGGACTTCCTCGTCGCGACCACGGCCGACGTCGACTCGGCAGCGGGTGTCGAGATCGACACGGTGCGGATCAGGGTGTGGCGGCACCCTGATGACCCCCGCCTGCCCGGTCTCGCCGGTGCCTGCACACCCGAGGTGCTGAGGAGCTGGCTCCCGACGGGAGCGGCGTCCGCACCACAGGGCTCCACCGGCCCGAAGCCTCCGACCCGCATCGAGGAGTCAGGGGCCGACGTCGAAGCGGGAGCCGACGAGTCAGCCGGCGCTATGACGCCCGGCGTCGAGGGACCCGGTGTCCCGGGACCGGGCAGGGACGTCACCGACCTGCTCGTCTACCGACCGTTGCGCAGGGCCGTGCTCCGGACCAGGAGAGGCTCGGACACGTACTTCACCAAGGTGGTCCGCCCGAAGAACGGCGAGCTCCTGCGACGCCGACACGAGCTGCTCACCGGCCTGGGACCGGACGTCGTGGCGACCCCTGAGCCGGGCGTGCTCATCACCGCGCACGCCCCCGGGTCATCGCTCGCGGTGGCGCTGTCGGCATGGCAGCTCGGCGAGTCGGACCGGCGGCCCGACCCGCGCGATGCTGTGGCTCTGCTCGACCGGTTGCCTGCGCAGGTCGCCTCCCTCCCCGCGCGCCCGTCGTGGACCGACCGGGTCGACTTCTACCGCGAGATGGCTGCGGTCCGCCTGCCTCAGCGGACCCACGAGATCAGGGCGATGGGGGCCGAGATCGCGGCCCTCGCGAAGCGGTTCCCCGTCGGACCGGTCGTCCCCACCCACGGCGACTTCCACGACGGGAACGTGTTCTGTGAGGGGGGCCGCCCGACCCGCATGATCGACGTCGACACGGTCGGTCCGGGCCGCCGCGAGGACGACCTCGCCTGCATGATCGCCCATCTCGCCGTGCTGCCGAACCTCTCGCCGGTCCACTACCCGCGAGGCGCCGAGATCACCGACTCGTGGACCGCGGTCTTCGAGGAGGTCGTGGACCCCGGTGCGCTGCGGACCCGGGTCGCGGGCGTGCTCCTCAGCCTCGTGAGCGTCCCGGACACCTCGATGGCCCTCACCCGCCTCGATCTCGTGCGGTCCTGGCTCTGGCGGGCGTCCGCCGCAGGGTGACTGAAGGGGGCGGATCAGTCGAGACGGTCGGCCGCGACGACGCCTCGCATCACGGCGCCGACCGCCTTCCGGGCCGTCGCCCTCAGCTGCGGCGTGGGCGCGGCGTCGGCGATCTGATCGAGCAGGTCGACGAGCTGCTTGCAGCGGCGCACGAAGTCGCCCGCGGCCATGTCCTGGTCCCGGAGGACCACGTCGAGGTTGCGTCCGCTCGCCCACCGGTGCACCATCCAGGCCATCCCACCGTCCGGGGCACCGGTCTGGGGCAGCGCGTGCTCGGCCTCGCAATCGTTGATCTCGGACCAGAGAACGTCCATCTCCCGGATCGCCTCGGCCACCTCATCGTTCGGCATCCGTGGTGAAGGGTCCACACCGTCATGCCGGGGCTCGTGGATCAGCGCGCTCACGACGGCGGCAAGCGACGGCGGATCGAGTCTCGCCCAGATGCCAGTCCGCAGCGACTGGGCTGCGAGGAGGTCCTTCTCCGTGTAGAGGCGCCGGAGCTTCTCACCCAGCTCGGTTGTGGCAGAACCGGACTCGTCGAGGTACCCGAGCTCGGACAGCACGTCGCAGATCCGCTCGAAGGTCTTGGCGACCGAGCTCGTCCGACTGTCGACCTTGCGCTGGAGCGCGGTCGTCTCGCGCTTCAGGCGCCACCAGCGCTCGGCCCATCGCGCGTGGTCCTCACGCTCGGGGCACTGGTGGCACGGGTGCGCCTTCATCCTCCGGCGCAGGTCCTCGACCCGCGCCTCCTCTCCCCCGGCAGCCTCCGCGGCGCGCTTGACCGGAGGCGGGTCCTCAGGCGCAGCAATGCGAAGGGATGTCGCCAGGTCGCGCCGGGCCTTGGGGTTCTTGGGGTTGAAGTGTGACGGCACCTTCACCGACCCCACGGCCTCGACCGGACGCGGCACGTCGACGAGCGTCAGTCGCATGACCTTCCGGTCCTCGGTCAACACGGTCGGCAGCTCCGTCTGGCCGCGGTACGACCGGGCCGGCGTGATGACGACGGCCCAGCCGGCTCGGCGGCCCGTCGGGATCCGGATGATGTCGCCGATCCGTAGCTCGGTGAGGCTCACCTCGGCGGCAGCGCGTTGCGACGCGGCCCGCGCCTTGCTGCCCGCCTTCTGTGCCTGGTTCAGCTGGTGGCGGAGCGAGGCATACGACGAGAAGTCACCGAGGTGGCACTGCATGGCCTCCGCGTATGCGTCGAGCGCCTCCTGGTTCCGGCGCACGGCGGAGGCGAGGCCCACCACGGCCCGGTCGGCCTGAAACTGGGCGAAGGAGGTCTCGAGGATCTCGGCCGCCGTCTCGCGACCCACCGTGGCGACGAGGTTCACCGCCATGTTGTAGGTCGGCCGGAACGACGAGCGGAGCGGGAACGTGCGGGTCGAGGCCAGTCCGGCCACGGCCAAGGGGTCCAGACCCCGGTGCCAGAGGACCACGGCGTGACCCTCGACGTCGATGCCGCGGCGGCCGGCCCGACCCGTGAGCTGTGTGTACTCCGCCGCAGTCAGCTCGGCGTGGGTCTCGCCGTTGAACTTCGTGAGCTTCTCGATGACCACCGTGCGCGCCGGCATGTTGATCCCGAGCGCGAGGGTCTCGGTCGCGAAGACGGCACGGATGTCGGCCGTCGTGAAGAGCTCCTCGACGAGCTCGCGGAACAGCGGCAGCATGCCTGCGTGGTGGGCGGCGAAGCCGCGCGTGAGGCCCTCGACGAAGTCCCAGTACCCGAGCACCGAGAGGTCCTCGTGGGCGAGGGCGGCCATCCGCTCCTCGACCCGGCGGCGGATCCGCTCTCCCTGCTGCTCGGGGATGAGCCGGATCCCGGAGGCGAGCAGCTGACCCACGGCCGCGTTGCACCCGGCACGGCTGAAGATGAAGGTGATGGCCGGAAGGAGCGCCTCCCGCTCCAGGATGCTGATGACGTCGACCCGGCTGGGGGCACCGCCCCTGGGCCCGGACCGTGGTCCGCCGGGTGGACCGCCGCGGCGCGGGCCCCCGTCGCGGCGGGCCCGTCCGCGAACCGCACCCCGCTGAGGACCACTGGAGGCCCCGCTGAACTGCTCGACCCAGGTGCCCTTGTGCTCGGCGTTCCGGATGGCCTGGACGACCTCGGGATTGACGCGTTCACCGTCGAAGATGTCGTAGAGCGTGTGGCCCACCATCAGGTGCTGCCAGAGGGGCACCGGCCGGTGCTCGGAGACGACGATCTCGTGCTCGCCCCGCACCTCGGCCAGCCAGGCACCGAACTCCTCGGCGTTGCTCACGGTCGCCGAGAGGGAGACGACCTGCACCGCCTGGGGCAGGTGGATGATGACCTCCTCCCACACGGCTCCGCGGAAGCGGTCGGCGAGGTAGTGCACCTCGTCCATGACGACGAAGCCGAGGCCGTCCAGGGTGCGGCTCGCCGCATACATCATGTTGCGCAGCACCTCGGTCGTCATGACGACGATCGGCGCCTCCCCGTTGATGGAGGAGTCCCCCGTGAGGAGCCCGACCTGGTCGGCTCCGTGCTTGCGGACGAGATCGTGGTACTTCTGGTTCGAGAGCGCCTTGATCGGCGCGGTGTAGAACGCCTTCCGCCCGGTGGCCAGGGCGAGGTGGACGGCGAACTCGCCGACGACCGTCTTGCCGGCGCCGGTGGGGGCGGCCACGAGGACGCCCTTGCCGTCCTCCACGTGCTGGGCGGCCTCGACCTGGAAGTCGTCGAGCGGGAAGTCCAGCCCTGCTGTGAACTCCCGCAGGTGCGGGTACCTCGCCCGGGCGCGGGATGCCGCGTACCGCTCCGCGGGGCTACTCATATCGGCCAGCCTACGTGACCGGAGAACCCTTTCCCGGGGGGCGACGCCCGCCGAGGACGCGCATTGCGCCCGGCACGACCTCGATGATCCGCGGCAGCGGTCCGATGCGCTCCCCGTCGGCATAGGCGACGATGCCCGGGGCGTCGAGCTCGATCCGGCGCCCCCGGATGATGCGGACGGCGGGGTGCGAGACGTGCTTGCCCTTGAACACCTTCGGGAAGACCCGGATGAAGGTGAGCTTGGTGACCGGCCCGAGGATGAGCACGTCGAGCAGCCCGTCGTCGATGACCGCTGAGGGGACGACCTCCATCCCGCCGCCGTAGGAGGTGTTGTTCGCGACCGCCACGAGCATCGCTCCGCCGTCGTGGATGACCCCGTCGATGATGATCCGGTACGGGATCGGGGTGAAGACGGGGAGCTCGAGGAGAGCGGAGAGGGTGTACTTCGCACTGCCGCGCGCCCACCCGATGCTGTTGGCCCGCTCGTTGACGACGGCGTCGAAGCCACCTGCGAGCACACCGATGAACCAGTTGACCGAACCGTCGGTGCCGGTCACCCTCGCGGCGTCGCTGGTATGCACGACTCCCGTCTCGAGCAGGTCGAGCGCAGCCATGGGGTCGCCGGTCGGGACGTTGAAGGCGCGGGCGGTGTCGTTGCCGGTGCCGGCGGGAATGATGAGCAGCGGGACCTCGGACTCGGCCAACCCGTTGACCGCCAGGTTCACGATCCCGTCGCCACCGACGACGATGATGCAGGCGACCGACTCGGCCGCGACCGCTGACCGGATCTGATCCAGGGCCTGCGCCGCGTCGGCACCGGTGAGATCCGTGTACGGCACCCGACGCGCCCGCAGCTCCGCGGCGACATGGGAGCCGACCCGCCCGGCCGTGCTGGCCCCGGCGGTGGGGTTGATCACGAGGCCGACCCGCTCGAAGGGAGTTGCCATCACTGACCTCCTAGAGCGCGGATGCCTGGTCGTCGGCGAGGTCGGTGGCCCACTCCGGCCTGTCTCGTTCTCGGCGTCGATCGATGAACCGGGCGATGACGCCGGCGATGAGGTAGAGCACGAGGAGCGGTCCCCCGAGCAGGAGCATCGTGTAGGCGTCACCGGTCGGGGTGGCGACGGCGGCGAAGACCATGATGAGCAGGGTTGCGATCCGCCAGCCGCCGAGGATCACCCGGGACGGCAGGACGCCGACGAGGTTGAGGGCGACGATGAAGACCGGCAGGAGGAAGCCGATCCCGAAGACGAGGATGAGGCGGGTGACGAACGCGAAGTACTTGGCGTTGTCCTGCAGGTTCGAGGCTCCCGGCGGGGTGAACCCGTAGAGCACCATGAGGGCGGTCGGCAGGACCGAGTAGGCGACGAAGACACCGGTGAGGAAGAGCGGCACCATCGCAGCGATGAAGCCGAGGGACCAGCGCTTCTCCTTCTTCGTCAGCCCGGGGACGATGAAGGCCCAGATCTGGTACAGCCAGATCGGGCTGGAGAGGATGACGCCGGCCCAGATCGACAGGCTGATCCGCTGACTCAGCGCGGACGTGGCCTCACCGAAGTTGAGGACGATGAGGGTGTCGGGATTGGCCGCCTTGTACTGCTCCCAGGGCTCGGTGAGCTTCCAGTAGATCGGCCAGTAGAACCAGATGCCGATCGCGATGGCGACGACGGCGATGCTCGCACCGGAGACGATGACGCGACGCCGGAACTCCCTGAAGTGCTCGGCGAGGGTCATCCTCCCCTCGGGGTCACGAGGGGTGCGTCGTCGAAGGGCCACCTGGGTCGGGGATCTTGTCCGCTACTCGTCCCGGGCTCAGGCGACCGGTCGGGTCGGGTCGTCCGGGGTGTGCGGCTGGGGCGGCTGGTAGTTCGGCTGCTGGGACTGCTGCTGCTGCTGGTAGTTCGGCTGCTCCTGCGCCTGCGGCGGCTGCTGAGGCTGGTAGGGCGCCGGCGGCGGGGTCACCTGCTGCGGAGGACGCTGGTCGGTGGCCTGGCTCTGGACCGTCCCGTCGGCGGTCTCCTCCTTGCCGTCCTTGCGCATCTCCTCGACCTCGCTCTTGAACACGCGAGCCGAGCGTCCCAGGCTGCGGGCGGCGTCGGGCAGCCGCTTCCAGCCGAAGACGAGGATGAGCAGGATGACGATGATGAGGATCTCTTGGCCGCGAAGACCACCCATGAGGGATCCACCCTTTCGGTTACGTGTGCCGTCACGCGGCACCGGTCGGCGATCAGTGTACGTGAGTCACCTGTGACCGCTGATGACCTGACACCCGGACCTCGCGGGCGAGCCTAGCCGTCCGCCGGCCGCGTTTCCCCTGTATGCGCTGCCCGCGCTGCGCGGGTCCGGTCCAGCAGGGTCTCACGCAGCTCTGCAGGGGCGAGCAGGCGCGCATGGCCGCCGAGGCGCACGACCAGCCGGATGAGCCACTGCGGACGGGAGACCTGGAGGGTCACCGCCAGATGGGGCACCGCCGCGGCATCCTCGGTGTCGATCTCGAGGGTGGCCTGCTCCTCGACCGGGTAGTACTCGGAGACCCAGCGGGCGGCCGGGTCGAGGAGCAGGGTGGCGGTGAGGGCGTCGGCGGCGGGCTGATAGACCCCTGCGGACAGGTCACGGCCGACGGCCTCGGGTGGAGGTGTCCCCTCCACGTCGAGCACCTCGACCGCGACGATCCGGTCCAGCCGGAACAGCCTCGTGGCCTGGGCCCGGTGGCACCAGCCCTCGGCGTACCACTGTCCCCCCGCGCTCACGACGCGCAAGAGATCCACATCCCGCTCCGTGCGCTCGTCGCGTGCAGCGCCGTCATAGACGAGGTGGACCCGCTTGCCCTGCTCGAGCGCCGAGCGCAGCCGCGCGAGCAGCTCGGCGTCGACGTCGTCCATCCGGGCGCTGACCCGGTCGGCAGCCGCCGAGAGGTCGCCGGCGGCGGCCTCGAGCTTGGTGAGGGCACGGAGCACGGCATCGTCGTCGTGGAGCCCGGGGACTCCTGCCAGGGCCCGCAGTCCGACGATGAGGGTGACCGCCTCGTCCCAGCCGAGGCGTAGCGGCCGCTCGATCGCGTCGGCGTTGCGGATGAAGATCTGGCCGTTCTCCGACTCGACCTCGATGAGCTCGTCCGGCATGGAGCCGTACCCGCACATGAAGAGGAGCTCGAGGTCGGAGCGGAGCTGGTCCTCGGTCACACCGAGTCCCTCGGCTGCAGCGGGGATGTCGATCCCCTGGCGGTGCACCAGCCACGGGACCATGGCCAGCAGCCTGCTCAGACGGGCCGTCGCGGGCTCGATCGAGCCGTGGCGACGGCTGCTCCGGCGGCGCTCCTCGGCCAGGGCCCCCTCGGCCTGCGCCGCCACCTCGCCGAGCCCGGACCAGGTGTGGGCGTCGATGACGGCGTCCAGGTGCCTCACGACCGCCTCGGCCACCTCGAGCGGCTCGACCCGCCGCACCCGGGTGAGCAGTGTCGCGATCTCGCTGACAGCGTCCTCCCGCGGCAGCGACGTGATCCGCAGCCGACTGCTGTCCTCGAGCTCCTCGACGACCTCTGCGGAGCGGCGCAGCCCTGCGGCGGCACCGCGCTCCACCTCGAGCTCGATCACCGTGGAGGGCGTCTCGGACACCGCCGCCCGGGCGATCTCGGCCGGTCTCGCGTCGGGAGGCACCGCATACGCCCCCGGCCGGCCGTGCGCGGTGACCCGGCCCTCGATGCGGCTGAGCCGGAAGACCCGCTCCTCCTGCCGGTCCAGGTCGAAGCCGGTGAGGTACCAGTGGCCCCGGATTGAGGTCAGCCCCCACGGCTGCACCCGGCGCTGCCGGCTCGCGGCGGAGCCGGCCCGGCGGTACGCGAAGCGGATCTCGCGCAGCTCCTGGACCGCGCGCAGGATGTCCGGGAAGGTCGGCTCCGAGGCCCCGAGCCGCGGCTCGACGGGGCCGGCCGACGCCCCGTCGTTCTCGGGCTGGGTCGCCTGGAGCTTGCGCAGGGCCTGGGCCGCCGCACCGCCGAGGGTGCCGTGCGACCAGGTCCGGGCGGCGAGGCCGAGCACGACGAGCTCGTCCGGCTCGAACCGGATCTCGGGCAGGACGTACTCGTCGGAGCGGATCCGGTAGCCGACCTCGTCCTCGAAGAGCGGGTCGGCCTCGACGGTCTCCAACGGCACGCCGAGCTCGCGCAGCTCGTCCTTGTCGCGCTCGAACATCCGCTCGAAGGCCTCGTCGCTCTGGGCGAGGCGGTACTGCTCGACGGTGCGGCGCAGCTCGTGCCGACTGAGGGGACGGCGCGTCCAGAGCAGCGTCATGACGAGATTCATCAGACGCTCGGTCTTCGCAGATGGTGCGGGAGCCACCTACCGCACGCTACCTGACGGCTACGCTCGGGCGGGTGAGGCACGAAGACGGTCCGAGCGACCCCGACTCCCCCACGCCTGCGTCCACTCCGGCAGGCTCGGTCGCTCGCGGGTCGGCCGGGTCGCAGCGGGCGGCGATCCATGGGAAGGGAGCGCCGGGGAACCGACCGCGCAGGAGTATGCAGTGGCGCACCGGACAGGTCGTCTCCCGGACCCGTGAGTGGCCGGGCGCGGTCCAGTATGCGGTGGCCGTGCCCGAGCTGCGCGGCCCCGGATCGGAGCAGGAGACGGTCGCCGCGCTCGCCTACACCGGGCTGCTCGGCGAGCCCCAGGTCGGCGAGGAGGTGGTGCTCAACGTCAGCGCCCTCCTGCGCGGGCTGGGCACCGGAGGCCTGGCCTTCATCGTCTCGCGCGCGGACCTGCCGCCCGACGAGCCCGGCCCCGGGCACATCGTCAAGGCTCGCTACACCCCCCTGCAGCAGATGCTCCTCGCCGTCGACGAGCAGGACAGCCCGCACCACCCGGTCCTGGCGGACGCCGACGACCTGGCGGGCATGCCGGTCATCGTCGCGGACCTGCACTCGGCGCTGCCCGCTGTCATCGCCGGCATCCGGACGGTCGACGAGGGGCTGCGCGTCGCATACGTCATGACCGACGGGGGTGCGCTCCCCCTGGCGTTCTCGCGCTCCGTAGCGGGGCTGGCGGGCGTCGGCTGGCTCGCAGGCACTCTCACCGTGGGTCAGGCCTTCGGGGGCGATCTCGAGGCCGTGACCCTGCACACCGGGCTGCTCGCGGCGCGGCACGTCCTCAGGGCCGACATCACGGTGGTCATCCAGGGTCCCGGGAACGTGGGAACCGGGACCCGCTGGGGGTACTCGGGGGTGGCCTGCGGCGAGGCGATCAACGCCGCGGCGGTGCTGGGCGGACGCCCGGTCGGGGCTCTGCGCGTCTCCGACGCCGACCCCCGCGAACGGCACCGCGGCATCTCACACCACAGCACCACCGCATACTCCCGCGTGGCGCTGGCGCCTGCGGACCTGCCCGTCCCGGCCGGCCGGGCCGACCTGCTGGCCCAGGCGCGCGCCCTGGCCGCCTCGGCGACGGCTGATCACCGTGTCGTGGCGGTGGAGACCGAGGGCCTTCTCGAGGCCCTCCGGGGCTCGCCGGTGCAGCTGTCCACCATGGGGCGCGGACTGGATGAGGACCCGGGTGCCTTCATCGCCGCTGCCGCTGCAGGCCGCCACGCCGCAACCCTCCTCAGGGGCTGACGGGCGCCCGCCCCTTTCTCTCCGGGTTAGGGAAAGGGCGACTTCGCAAGAGAACCTTTCTCTTGTCCAGTCCTACTTTCCCTCCGGGGGAGAGAAGGTCCGAGCGACCCCGCCCTGGGTCGGAACGGGCTGAGGCCCTGACCGGACACTGGGGGTGTGCCCCAATGCCCCTGATCAGGGCCTCAGCGATCAGTCTGCGGACGAGTCAGTGCACGTCGACGAGGTCGACGACGAAGATGAGCGTCTCCCCCGGCGCGATCGCGCTGCCCGCGCCGCGGTCGCCGTACGCGAGGTGCGGCGGGATGATGAGCTTGCGGCGGCCGCCGACCTGCATCCCCTCGATCCCCTCGTCCCAGCCACGGATGACCTGCCCGACGCCGAGCCGGAAGTCCAGCGGGCCTCCGCGGTTCCACGACGCGTCGAACTCCTCGCCGGTGGAGAAGGCGACCCCGACGTAGTGCGCCGAGACGGTGCTGCCGCTCTTGGCGGTCCTCCCCTCCCCGACGATGAGGTCCTCGATGACGAGCTCGGTCGGGGGCTCGCCACCCGGGAAGTCGACCTCAGGCTTCTCGCGGTCGAAGCTGGCAGTGCTCACAGACTGACTCCTTGGTGAGATGGACGGTGCAGTGACGTTGGCGTGCGCGGCGACGGACAGGCGGCCGAACGGCGGCCGCCGGAACGATCAGTAAGCCGCGAGGATGTCGACGACGAACACCAAGGTGTCGCCACCCTCGATGCTCGGCGGGTTCCCCTCCTCACCGTAGCCCTCGGCGGCAGGGATGACGAGGAGCACGCGGCTGCCGACCTTCTGGCCGACCAGGCCCTTGTCCCAGCCCTGGATGACCCGGCCGACGCCGATCTGGAACTCGGCGAAGCCGGCCTGCGAGTTGGCGGAGGAGTCGAAGACCTCTCCCGTGCGGGTGGTCACGCCGGTGTAGGTGACGCGGACCGTCTGGCCGGCCGCGACCGCGGGGCCTTCGCCCTCGATGAGCGGCTGGACGACGGTCTCGGCCGGAGCGGCGTAGCCCTCGGGGATCGTGATGGTCGCAGGCTCACCTGCGGTCACCTCAGCGGTCGGGAGACCCTCTGCCGGCGCGACGGCGGCACCGGTCGCCTCCTCAAGAGGAGTGGTCGCGGAGATGATGTCGATGAGGAAGAGGATCGTGTCCTCCGCCCCGATGCCGAGGTTCGGGTTGCCCGTCTCACCGAAGGCGTCCTTGGGCGGGATCGCGATAAGGACGCGCGACCCGATCTTCTGGCCCTTCAGGCCGGAGCGCAGGCCGACGAGCACGGACTCGTCGCCCAGATCCAGACCGACCGGCTCGCCGGCGTAGCTGTTGCCGACCTCCTGGGCGGTGGCGCCGGAGAAAGTCGCATAGTCGAAGCTGAGCAGCTCGGTCCCGGCCAGCTCGGCCCCGTCGCCTGCGGTGATGACGCGGGTCTCGGTCTCCTCGACGTCGACCGAGCCGGGCTCGAAGGTCACCTGCGGGGCGCTGGTGTCGTCCTCGGCATCGGTCACCGTGACCTGCTCGAGGGCGGCGCTGGTCGCAGTGGGAGCGGAGTCGGAGGAGTCGCCGCTGCAGGCGGTGAGCATGAGAGCAGCTGCAGCAAGGGCCGCGGCCAGGCGGGTGAAACGGGGTGTAGACACAGAGAACAACCTAAGTTTGTCGGGCTGGGGTTCTGGAGGACCGGGTTCTAGAGGTCCAGGTTCTGGCGGATCAGTTCTGAGGATCGGGCCGGGTGCAACGATCGGCCGGGAGAGCGGCGGTGCAGGCACCCGGTGAGAAGCCAAGCGTCAAGTCTAAACGGGTGTCGCGGGATGCGCGTTCCCTGAGGCGTTCCTCATACCGTCGATGAGCCGGTCCACGCGCGGGTCGACCGATGTGAAGGGGTCCTTGCAGAGCACGGTGCGCTGGGACTGGTCGTTGAGCTTCAGGTGCACCCAGTCGACCGTGAAGTCCCTGCGGTTCTCCTGCGCCGCCCGCACGAAGTCGCCCCTCAGTCGGGCCCGCGTCGTCTGCGGCGGCGTGGTCATCGCCGCCTCGATCGTCTCGTCATCCGTCGTGCGCGCGGCCAGGCCTGCCCGCTGCGCAGCGTAGAAGAGCCCGCGTCGGCGGTCGATGTCGTGATAGGCGAGGTCGAGCTGGGCGATCCGCGGATCGTCCAGGGCCAGCCCGTGCTTGTCGATGTACCGCAGCAGGAGCCGGCGCTTGATCACCCAGTCGATCTCCGTCTCGACCGCCGACAGGTCCCCGCCCCGCACCGCCGCCACGGTGCGCGCCCACAGGTCCAGGACCCGCGCGTGGACCGGGTTCGCGAGCAGTCCTTCCCGCTCGGCGAAGGCCTGCGCCGCTTCGAGATAGGTCTCCTGGAGGTCGAGTGCGGAGAGCTCGCGGCCGTTCGCGAGCCGCACCCGACGGCGTCCGGTGATGTCGTAGCTCATCTCACGGATCGAGCGGATCGGGTTCTCCAGAGTGAGATCGCGCATGACCACACCCGACTCGATCATCCGCAGGACGAGGTCCGCCGACCCGACCTTGAGCATCGTCGTCGTCTCACTCATGTTCGAGTCGCCGACGATGACATGGAGTCGCCGGAAGCGCTCGGCATCTGCGTGCGGCTCGTCACGGGTGTTGATGATGGGTCGGCTGCGGGTCGTCGCCGACGAGACGCCTTCCCAGATGTGCTCCGCCCGCTGGCTCACCGCATACTTGGCCCCCCGGGTCGAGGTGACCACCTTGCCGGCGCCGCAGATGAGCTGGCGCGAGACGAGGAAGGGCAGCAGCGTGTCGGACATGTCCTGGAAGTCCCCGGTGCGCGCGAGCAGGTAGTTCTCGTGGCACCCGTAGGAGTTCCCGGCTGAGTCGGTGTTGTTCTTGAAGACGTAGATGGTCCCGGTCAGCCCTTCCTGGGCGAGCCGCTCCTGGGCGTCGTGCACCAGGTCCCCGACGATCCGCTCCCCCGCCTTGTCGTGGATGACGAGCTGGCCGACGTCGTCACACTCGGGAGTGGCGTACTCCGGGTGTGAGCCGACGTCCAGGTAGAGCCGGGATCCGTTGCCCAGGAAGACATTGCTGGAGCGCCCCCAGGACACGACCTTGCGGAAGAGGTATCGGGCCACCTCGTCCGGGGTGAGGGTCCGCTGGCCCTCCGAGACGCACGTGATCCCGTACTCCGTCTCGATGCCGAAGATCCGCCGGTCCACGTCCATGACCCTATGTCACGCCTCGTCGACGCCGTGCGACCATCTCGGAGGGCGTGCGACCATATGGGCATGTCCGAGACCGTGACCCCTGGTGCATCCGATGTTGCGCGCCACACGGCCTCCATCCTCGAGCGCGCGCAGGAGCACGCGGATGCCGTGCGCGCCGAGGCCGACGAGGTCCTCAGGCAGGCCCGTGCCGAGGCATCCCGGATCCAGACCGAGGCCGGCGCCGTCCTGGCGGACGCCGAGCGCATGCGGGCCGAGGTCGAGCCCAGCCATCGTCGGGCCCGCGAGGTCGTCGAGTCCGCCGAGTCGGAGGCCCGCGACCTCCTGTCTGCCGCCGCCAGGCAGGCCACCGAGCTGACCGCGCGCGCTTCCAGCCAGGCTGACGAGGCCGTCACCGACGCCCTCCGGTCCGCTCAGGAGCAGCTCGCAGCCGCGGCCGAGGAGGCCGCGCGGATCCGTGCCGAGGCCCAGCGCGAGCACGCCGAGGCGATGGCCCGGTATGCGGCCCACGTCGCCGAGCGCGACGCCCAGAACGAGGACTGGGTCCGTCAGGCTCATGCCGACCTGGACCGGGCGCGGGCGGAGCTCGAGGCCGAGATCGAGGAGAGGTCGGCCGCTGCTCAGGCGGAGGCCGATCGGATGCGCGCGGAGGCCGAGGCGGAGGCCGATCGGGTGCGTGCGGAGGCCCGCGCGCACCTCGAGGCGGCGCGTGAGCACGCCACCGGCATCCGCGAGGTCGCACGCCAGGACATCGTCGAGCAGCGCGCTACCGCTGACGCCGATGTGGCCAAGCTGCTGCAGGAGGCCCAGGACCACCTCGACTGGAGCCACGCCACGGCCGAGCAGATCCTCGCGGGCGCCCGGGAGCAGGCTGCGCGCGAGCAGCAGGCCACTCACCGGGCGATGGCCGACCACATCCACGCCCGACGCGTGGCACTGCAGCGGATCCTCGCGCGCAGCACGCACCGGGTCCGGATCGCCATCCGGGACGCCGAGACGCACAGCGAGAACCTGCGGGAACAGGCAGCCGCTGTGCTGGCCGCAGCTGAGGAGGCGGCGGCCCGCATTACGGAGCGCGCCGAGGAGTCCGCGCAGCGGAGTCTCGCGACGGCCGAGGAGGAGGCTGCCGCGCTCATCGAGCGCGCAGAGCGCCGAGCGCGCGAGGCGGATGACGAGACCCGCACCCTGCGCGAGCAGACGACCGCTGAGCTGGAGCGGCTGCAGCGTGAGAGCCTGGAGCGCCACCAGCTCCAGCGCGAGGAGCTCATCGCGATGACCCAGGCGGCCCGGTCCGATGCCGACCGGGCCCGCGCGGAGGCCACCCGGCTCCTCGAGGAGGCACGGGCCGAGGTCGCGGTCCTGGCTCAGCGCCGGGACGACATCACCGCCCAGCTGGCTCAGCTCTCGGGTGTCATTGACGCGCTCGCCGTGCCGGAGGACCAGGCCCGGGACGGGCAACCGTCCGACGGCCACCACGACGCCTCGTGGGTCGACGCGGTCGACGGACCTGCTGAGCGGGCGGAGGAGGACCTCGCCCAGAGCTCTCAGCACGAGGCCGGGCCGGTGCACGATCCGGACCAGCTCGCTCCGGCTCCGTTCACTCGAGATGAGCTCGATCCGGAGCAGGTCGCCCCGGACGACTCTGATCCGTACACACTTCCCCACCGAATCACCACGATTGACACCGAAGGACGACGATGACTCAGCAGCAAGGCTTCCGCACCGTTCTGCGCGGCTACGACCCCGCCGAGGTCGACCGCAGGCTGGAGGAGTGGCGAGTGGCCCTGGAGCAGGCCCGCAAGGAGGCTGCCGACCGGACCGTCGAGGTCACCCAGCTGAGCAACTCCCACGAGCGCCTCGGAGACGAGATCCGCCAGCTCAAGGCGCGGATCGCCGAGCTCGAGGAGGAGGCCAAGCGGGTCGGCACGCCGACCTTCGAGGCACTCGGCGCGCGGATCGGCTCGATGCTGAACCTCGCCGACGAGGAGGCCACCGCCCTGCGTGAGACGGCCGACTCCGAGGCCCAGGAGCTGCGCGCCTCTGCCAAGAGCGAGGCGGATGAGATCCGGGTCGACGCCGAGCGGTATGCGAGCGAGACCCGATCTGCTGCCGAGACCGAGGCGAGCCTCCTCGTGGAGAAGGCGCGCCAGCAGGCCGACGCGATCCTCGACGAGGCGGTCCGCGAGGCGACGGCCCGGCGCGAGGAGGCCGAGGCCTACTTCGAGAGCCAGCGCGCCCGCGCCTCCGCCGCTGCCGCGGACTTCGAGGCCACGCTCGGCGAGCGGCGCGAGAAGGCGGCGGCCGAGTTCGCCGCGCAGATGGAGGAGCAGGAGCGGATCCTCGACGAGGCGCAGGAGCGCTCCCGCGCGCTCATCGCCGATGCCGAGGCCGACCGCCGCAAGGCGCGCGAGGAGTCCGAGGGTCTGCTGTCCCGGGCCCGCGCGGAGGCCGAGGAGCTCGTCTCGGCCGCGCGGGAGCACGCCGAGCGTATCCGTCGCGACTCCGAGCGCGAGCTCGCAGCCGTCACCGCCCGCCGGGACGCCATCACGGCACAGCTCGGCAACGTCCGGACCATGCTCGCCACCGTGGGTGGCGGGTCCGTCCTCGGTGGGTCGCTCATGGCCGCTGCCATGGACGACAGTGGCGAGGAGGCGTCGCCCGGCGATGACGGCGCTACCGGGGAGGGTGCCGAGGCGCCTGTCGCCGAGGACGGCGATGTTGTCGCTGAGGACGGCGCCACCGTGGCGGCAGGCGACGAGGCTGACGCCGCCGGGTCGCAGGACGATGACAGCGCCGCGGGCGGCGAGAACGAGTCCGAGGACGTCTCCGCAGCGCAGGAGGCCACCGCCTGAGGCGGCTCGGTCAGGGCCACCGACGACTCTGGCAGCCTGGCCTCAGCCCTGCGTGGACTCTCCCCCGTCGACCTCGCCCTCGGTCCGTGGCCGCTGGGTCTGCGGGTTCGTCGACTCGTGCCGAGGTGAGTCACCGGCGCCGGCGCTGTCCTGGGTGACGTCACCCTGCTCGCCCGTGTCGTGGTGGTTGGACTCGTCGTGGTGGTTGGAGTCGTGATTGACCGTGTCGTGACTGAGCGTGTCATGAGGTCCGGGGACAGGGTCGTCGGTGTCCGGCACGTCGTGGATCGGGTCGGACTCGTTGAGCAGTCGCTCCAGGAGCGGGCCCACGATCCGACGGAACTTGCGCCGCGGGCGACCCCTGTCCAGGATCGCGACCTCGAGCTGCCCGGGGCCGAGCCGTGCCGACCCGGACTCGCCTGCCTCTCCTGCACTGGGGTCTGCGGACAACGCGCTGACGGCCATCGCCAGTGCCTCACCGAGTGACTGGTGCGGTGTGTAGCGACTCCGCAGGGCCTGCTCGATCGGCTCGGTCGTGCCACCCATGACGACGAAGCCGTGCTCGTCCGCGACCGAGCCGTCGTACGTGAGGCGGTAGATCTGGTCCCCGTCCGAGTCCTCCCCCACCTCGGCGACGACGATCTCGACCTCGAAGGGCTTGGCGTCCTGGGTGAAGACGGCGCCAAGGGTCTGCGCATAGGCGTTGGCGAGCCCGCGCGCGGTGACGTCGGACCGGTCGTAGGAGTAGCCGCGCAGATCCGCATACCTGATGCCGGCGACCCGGAGGTTCTCGAACTCGTTGTACTTCCCAACCGCCGCGAAGGCGATCCGGTCATAGATCTCCGAGATCTTGTGCAGCGCCCGCGAGTGGTTCTCGGCGACGAAGAGAATGCCCTTGTCGTAGCTGAGCACGACGACGGACCGGCCCCGGGCGATGCCCTTGCGGGCGAAGTCCGCCCGGTCCTTCATCAGCTGCTCGGGCGAGACGTAGAACGGCATCTGCGTCATCGCGCACCCCCTGGGTTGTCCTGCCGGTCGGCGACGACGGTGGCCACGACCTGCGCGACGACCTCGGAGTCGAGGAACTGGGCACCCTCGATGTCGACAGTGGCGATGGTGGGCCAGATCCGGCGGCTGAGGTCCGGTCCGCCCGTCGCTGAGTCGTCGTCGGCTGCGTCGTAGAGTGCCTCGATGGCGATCCGGACCGCCTCCGAACGGCTCAGGCCGGTCCGCCACAGCTTCTTGAGGGCACCGCGGGCGAAGAGCGAACCCGACCCGACCGCGTGGTGGTGCTGCTCCTCGTAGCAGCCGCCGGTCACGTCGTAGGAGAAGATCCGCCCCTTGCCGGTGTCGATGTCGTACCCGGCGAACAGCGGAACCACCGCGAGGCCCCGCATCGCGAGCCCGAGGTTGCCCCGGATCATCGAGGCAAGTCTGTTGGCCTTGCCCTCGAGGGACATCAGGGTGCCCTCGATCTTCTCGTAGTGCTCCAGCTCGACCTGGAAGAGCCGCACGACCTCGATCGCGAGCCCGGCCGTGCCGGCGATGCCCGCGACGGAGTAGTCGTCGGTCACGAAGACCTTCTCCATCTCCCGGTTGGCGATGAAGTTCCCCATCGTGGCGCGGCGGTCACCGGCCATGAGGACGCCACCGTCGTAGATGACGGTCACGATCGTCGTCCCGTGGGGTGCCTCGACCACCCCCTCCGGCACAGTCCGGCCGCTCGGGAGGAGCCCCGGGTCATGCGCTGCCAGGAACTCGGTGAAGGACGAGCCCCCCGAGCTGAAGAAGGCAGCAGAGAGCCGTTCGCTCACTGGCCACCCTTCTGCACGAAACCGCGGACGAACTCCTCGGCGTTGGACTCCAGGACGGTGTCGATCTCGTCGAGGACCGAGTCGATGTCGGCGTCGAGCGCCGCCTTGTTCGCCCCCGGAGCGGCCGGAGGAGCCTCGGGCAGGTCGTCCGGGTCGTTGTCCTTGCGCTGCGGGCGCGTCTGCTCTTGTCCAGCCATGGGTCCAACCTACCCCCGGGCCGGACCGGGCTCGGCGGCGGCGCTCAGGCGCCGCAGCATGGTTCCGGCATCCGGACTGGTCTCCATGAGCTCACCGACCGCCGCCCGTGTCCCCCGCAGCGGCTCGAGCATCGGGACCCGCTGCAGCGCCCGGCTCTCGGGCACGTCGAAGATGACCGAGTCCCAGGAGGCGGCGACGACGTTGTCAGGGAAGCGCGAGATGCACGTGCCGCGGAAGTATGCGCGGGTATCCTCCGGCGGCTCGGTCACGGCTGCTTTCACCTCCTCGGCGGGGACGAGCTCGTGGAACTGTCCGGCGAGCGCCATCCGGTTGAAGAGGCCCTTCTCGAGCCGCACATCCGACCACTGGATGTCGATGGCGCGCAGCTGCGGCGACTCCCACGACAGCTGTCCGCGGTCGCGGTACCGCTCCAGGACCCGGAGCTTGCCGACCCAGTCCACGTAGGGGGCGGCGGCGTCGCGGTCGGTCTGCAGGAGGGTGAGGACCCGCTCCCACCAGTGCATGACCTCGGCAGTGTCGTCGTCGGACATCCCACCCCGCTCCTCGAGATACTCCTGCGCCATCTCGAAGTAGGCCCAGAGCAGCTCGATGGGGAGGATCCGCTCACCGCTCGTGAGCTCGATCGTCTCGCGCAGCTCGATGTCGTGGGAGACCGCGTGAAGGGTCTGCACGGGATTGCGGACCGAGAGGTCCCGGGTGATCGTCCCGTCCTCGATCATGGCCAGCACGAGCGAGGTGGTGCCCATCTTGAGCAGGCCGGCGACGTCGCAGTGGTTGGCGTCGCCGATGATCACGTGCAGCCGGCGGTAGAGGTCGGCGAGGGCGTGCGGCTCGTCGCGGGTGTTGATGATGGGTCGTTTGAGCGTGGTCTCGAGTCCGACCTCGGCCTCGAAGAAGTCACTGCGCTGGGCGATCTGGTAGCCGGGGATCTTGGAGTCCACCCCGATCCCGACCCGGCCACTGCCGCACATGACCTGACGCGCGACGAAGAACGGGGTCAGCTGGGCGACGATGCGCAGGAACGGCGTCTCGCGTCGCATGAGGTAGTTCTCGTGCGTCCCGTAGGACGCGCCCTTGCCGTCGGTGTTGTTCTTGTACAGGTTCACCGGGATCCCGGCCACCGCGGGCACCGACTGGATGCGTTGGACCGCCTCGCGCATGATGAGCTCCCCCGCCCGGTCCCAGGTGACCGCGGCCCGTGGGGTCGTCACCTCCGGCGAGCTGTACTCCGGGTGGGCGTGGTCGACGTAGAGCCGGGCGCCGTTCGTGAGCACGACGTTGGCCATCGTCGGGTCCTCGACGTCGGTGAGCTGGCTCGGGTGCGCCGCCCCCCGGCTCATCTGCCACCCCCGCGCGTCCCGTAGCGGGTCCTCGTCCGCGTAGTCCCAGCTCGCCCGCGCCGCCGGCAGACCCTGGCTCGAGGCATAGGCGTGCACGACATGACCCGAGAGCACCATCGGATTGGCCTGCGGGTCGCCGGGCACGGAGATTCCGTACTCGGTCTCGATCCCCATCACCCGTCGCACCGTCATGGTGGCAGCCTATGCATATGCCTCGAACCCCTCGCGCGATGGCCCTGCGCACCCGCCTCGTCACCACGCTCCTGGACCGGGTGGTCCGCAAGCCGATCTGGACGATGGACGACGCGGACATCCGCGCGGCCCGGACCCAGGCCTACCCCCGGAACCGTCTCTCCTCACTCCTGCTCGGACCGATCAGCCCCGACGTCACCATCGGCACGGCAACGGCGCCCGCCCGGGACGGCCACCGCATACCCGTCCGGACCTACCGGCCCCGGGGCGCCCGCGGGCAGGGTGTGCTGCCGGTGATCGTCTACTTCCACGGTGGGGGCTGGGTCTACGGGAACGTCGTCAACTACGACCCCTTCTGCAGCTTCCTCAGTGACGAGCTCGGTGCCCTGGTCCTCTCGGTCGACTACCGGATGGCGCCTGAGCACCCCGCTCCCATGGCCGTGCACGACTGCGTGGACGCGACCAGGTGGGTGATTGCTGACGAGGAGGCGCTCGGGGCGGACTCCACCCGGATCGCGGTATGCGGTGACAGCGCGGGCGGCAATCTCGCCGCAGTCGTGGCGCAGGTCTTCCGGGACGAGGGTGTGGACGCCATCGTCCACCAGTGCCTCATCTACCCCGCCACCGATTTGACGATGTCCTCGCCCTCGATCGCCGAACACTCCGAGGGACCGATCCTCACGAAGCGGTCGATGGACGCCTTCGCGGACCACTACGTCCCTCGAGTCGAGGACCGAACCGACCCGGTCGTCTCCCCGCTGTTCGGCGACCTCCAGGGCCTGCCCCCGGCACTCATCCAGACCGCCGACCTCGATCCGATCCGTGACGACGGGATCCGCTACGCAGCCGCGCTGCGGGAGGCCGGCGTCGAGGTCCGGCTCACGAACTACGTCGGTGCGCCACACGGGTTCGCCACGGTGCCAGGCGCCTATCCTGCCGCGCGGCAGCACCGCGCCGAGATCGTGACCGAGCTCCGCCGATTCCTGCAACCGGTCTGACTAGAGTGGTCCTCGTGCGGGAGATCGTCGTCTTCTCGGGTTCGGCCCACCGCGGGCTCGCCGAGCGTATCTGCGACGAGCTCGGCATCGAGGTCTCGCCCGCGTCGATCACCCGCTTCTCCAACGACTGCCTCCAGGCCCAGCTCCTGGCCAACTGCCGTCAGCGGGACGTCTACATCGTCCAGCCGCTCGTGCCACCGACGCAGGACTCCCTCATGGAGCTCCTCCTCATGATCGACGCCGCCCGGGGCGCCTCGGCGGCGCAGATCACGGCCGTCATCCCGCACTACGCCTACGCCCGCTCGGACAAGAAGGACGCCTCGCGTCTCAGCCTGGGCGGGAGGCTTGTCGCCGACCTGCTCTCGACCGCGGGCGCGCATCGGGTCCTCACGATGACGCTCCACGCGCCGCAGGTGCACGGCTTCTTCAGCGTGCCGGTCGACCACCTGACCGCCCTCGGGGTGCTCGCCGACCACTTCCGCGGAACGGATCTGACCGACTCGATCGTCGTCTCCCCCGACCTGGGCAACGCCAAGGACGCCACGCAGTTCTCGCGCCTCCTCGGCCTGCCGGTCGCCGCCGGGTCCAAGCGCCGCCTCGCCGACGACCGGGTCGTCATCGACTCGATCGTGGGGGACGTCACCGGCAAGCGGGCGATCATCCTCGACGACGAGATCGCGACCGGCGGCTCGATTGTCGAGCTGCTCGACAAGCTCGCCGAGACAGGGTGCACCGAGGCGGCAGTCGCCTGCACCCACGGTCTGTTCGCCGGCAACGCCGTCGCCCGGCTGCGGGGTCACCCGATGATCAGCCAGGTCGTCACCACCGACACGGTGCCCGCTCCACAGGGCTGGCCCGAGCTCCAGGTCCGTTCCGTCGCCGGGCTCTTCGCCGAGGCGATCCAGCGCATCCACGCCGGCGAGTCGGTGAGCAGCCTCTTCGACGGCGTGGACCCCACCTACGCACCTCCCCAACGCTCCCTCTTCGACGCCCTTCGCTGACTGCCCTTCGCTCACCGACCCACGCGTCCCGACCGACCCACGCGTCCCGACCAGGAGGCCCCGTCTTGGATCGTCTGCTCCGCACCCGGATCCCGGTCCTCTGGTCGTTCCCGCTTGACCTGCTCTTCGTCGTCCTCTTCGTCGTCATCGGTCGACGCAGCCACGAGAACGGCTACGCCCTGCCGGACCTGCTGCTCGCCGTCCTCCCGTTCGTCATCGGGCTGGTCGCCGGCTGGGCCGTGATCCGCTGGCTCAGCGGAGCCTGGCCGCAGCGCGTCCTCCACGGCATCACACTGGCGGTCGTCACCGTCGCGGTCGGCATGATCGTGCGCGTCCTGATGGGACAGTCGGTCGGGAACGGCATCGTCGGCCTGCTCGCCTTCATGGGCGTCGCACTGGCCTTCCTCATCCTGTTCCTCGTGTGCTGGCGGGCGATCGTCGCATACCTCCTGCCGGCCCCACGCGTGCCGTCGCGGCGGGCAGCATAGGACCGACCGGACGCCTCCTGGCGCGGCTAGAGGTACAGCGGCTAGAGGTACTGGCCTGTGCCGTTGACCGAGTCGATCGCCCGGCCGGGCTCGGAGCCGGACTTGCCGCTGATGAGGGTGCGGATGTAGACGATCCGTTCGCCCTTCTTGCCCGAGATCCGTGCCCAGTCGTCGGGGTTGGTCGTGTTGGGCAGGTCCTCGTTCTCCTTGAACTCGTCCTGGCACGACTGCAGCAGGTGCTCGACCCGCAGACCACGCTGCCCGGTCTCGAGGAAGTCCTTGATCGCGAGCTTCTTCGCCCGGTCGACGATGTTCTGCATCATCGCGCCGGAGTTGAAGTCCTTGAAGTAGAGGACCTCCTTGTCGCCACCGGCGTAGGTGACCTCGAGGAAGCGGTTCTCGTCGATCTCGGAGTACATGCGGTCGACGACGGCGTGGATCATCGCCTCGATGGTCGCCTCCTCGGAGCCGCCGTGCTCAGCCAGGTCGTCAGCGTGGACGGGGAGCTCCGTGGTGAGGTACTTGCTGAAGATGTCCTTCGCGGCCTCGGCGTCGGGGCGCTCGATCTTGATCTTCACGTCGAGGCGACCCGGGCGCAGGATCGCCGGGTCGATCATGTCCTCCCGGTTCGAGGCGCCGATGACGATGACGTTCTCGAGCCGCTCGACTCCGTCGATCTCGGAGAGCAGCTGCGGGACGATCGTGGTCTCGACGTCGCTGGAGACACCGGAGCCGCGGGTGCGGAAGAGCGAGTCCATCTCGTCGAAGAAGACGACCACGGGGGTGCCGTCGGAGGCCTTCTCCCGGGCCCGCTGGAAGATGAGGCGGATGTGCCGCTCGGTCTCCCCTACGTACTTGTTGAGCAGCTCCGGGCCCTTGATGTTGAGGAAGTAGGACTTGGTGAGCTCCTTGCCCTCCTTCTCGGCGACCTTCCGGGCCAGCGAGGCGGCCACGGCCTTGGCGATCATCGTCTTGCCACAGCCGGGCGGACCGTAGAGGAGGACGCCCTTGGGCGGCTTGAGGTGGTGCTCGCTGAAGAGGTCCGGGTGCAGGTAGGGCAGCTCGACGGCGTCGCGGATCGCGTCGATCTGGCGGCCCAGTCCCCCGATGTCCTCGTAGGCGATGTCCGGCACCTCCTCGAGCACGAGCTCGGCGACCTCGATCTTGGCGATCTTCTCGTAGACGAGGTTCGAGCGGGACTCGAGCATGAGCGAGTCCCCGGCGCGGATCGTGGTGTCGGAGAGCGAGTCGGCGGTCCGGCAGACCCGCTCCTCGTCGGCCCGTGCGACGACGAGGACACGGTGCTCGTCGAGCACCTCCTTGACCGTCACCACCTCGCCGACGGTCTCGAATCCGTGGACGGCGACGACGTTCATCGCCTCGTTGAGCATGACCTCTCGGCCGATCCCGAGGTTTGAGATGTCGACGTTCGGGCTCACGGCGACGTGCATCTTGCGGCCACCGGTGAGGATGTCAACCGTGCCGTCCTCGAACGTCTCCAGCACGACTCCGTATGCGGCGGGTGGCTGGGCGAGCCGGTCCACCTCGGCCTTGAGCGCGACGATCTGCTCACGGGCGTCCTTGAGCGTGCGCACGAGGCGCTCGTTCTGGGACGAGACCGTCGACAGGTTCGACTGCAGCTGCGAGATGCGTGCCTCGAGGTCACGGTCGCGCTGGTAGTCCGGGAGCCCACTCATGAATCGACACTAACTGTGTCCCCCTCGGATGTCTCGCACGTTCGCCGCGACATCCGCATGGTGAGCACGCGTCTGCCCGACTTCGCAAGGATAGGTAGGACATCGCACACCCAAGGAACTGGTGCGAAGTCGGCCCTTCTCTCCGAGGGAGAGGAAGGGAGCCGGACCGACCAGGGCCTGTCAGGGCTCGGGGATGGAGCGACGCAGCTTGCGGGCGCGCTTCGGGGAGGTGACCCGCTCGCCGTAGGCCTCTGCGCTGTCCCCCTCCCGTTCCGCGCGCTCGGCCTCCGCGGCCTCGAAGCCGCCCGAGGGACGGCGCTTGCGCAGCGGCGGGGTGACGCCGGGGGCAAGTCGCCGGCTCGTGATGAGGAAGCCGGTGTGGCCGTGCATCCGGTGCTGAGGCCGCACGGCCAGCCCCTCGAGGTGCCAGCCGCGCACGAGCGACTCCCACGCGTTGGGCTCGGTGAAGCAGCCGAGGTCGCGCATCGCCTCGCCGACCCGGGAGAGCTGGGTCGTCGTGGCGACGTAGCAGATGACCAGTCCACCGGGCACGAGCGAGTCGGCGACGACCTCGAGGCACTCCCAGGGCGCGAGCATGTCGAGCACGACGCGGTCGACCGAACCGGGCTCGACGGCCGAGGGCAGCTCCTCGACGAGGTCGCCCACCGTGACGGTCCACGCGGGGTGGTCCTCCCCGAAGAACGCCCGTGCGTTGGCCTGCGCGATGTCGGCGAAGTCGGCGCGTCGCTCGAAGGACAGCAGCCGGCCACCCTCTCCCACCGCCCGCAGCAGCGACATGGACAGCGCACCGGATCCGACCCCGGCCTCGACGACGACCGCCCCCGGGAAGATGTCGCCCATCGTGACGATCTGTCCGGCGTCCTTGGGATAGACCACCGCAGCGCCGCGCGGCATGGACATGACGTAGTCGCTCAGCAACGGCCGGAGTGCGAGGTACTCGGTCCCGGCGGTGTTGCGCACCGTGATGCCGTCGGGGCGCCCGATGAGGTCGTCGTGGGAGAGGTAGCCACGGTGGGTGTGGAACTGCTTGCCCGGCTCGAGCGTGATCGTGTGCAGCCGGCCCTTGGGGTCGGTCAACTGGATCCGCTCCCCCGGCTTGAAGGGACCGCGCCGCAGATGCGCTCCCGTCGGCGGCTTCGGGGTGGGGATCTGGTCCGGATGGTCAGTCACAACGCCAGAACCTACTTCACGAGCCGCATCGCGTCGGCACCGAAGACGATTCCCTGGACCTGGCCATTCGCGACGACGAGCAGGACGTCCTGCCTCCCCTGGGCCATCACGCCGAAGACCTGCTCGACGGTCGGCCGGCCGTCGAACTCGTACACCCAGTGCGGCGGGGCCGCGACGGAGACCGCGCTCGCGGGGACGCTCGCGCGCATCGGCAGCGGGACGGACGCGACCGCGTCGGCGCGAACGATGCCGTTCGGGTGCCCGTCCCTCGGGTCGACGGTGACGTAGACCTGGTGGTCACCGGCCCACCAGGTGGCGATGGGCGCCCCCGCGGGCACGAGGACAGCGGGGCGCATGATCTGCTCGAGCGGCGTCGTGCTGATCCGCTGCCGCGCGCGACCGATGGCGATGGACTGCGACGCCCCGGTCCAGAGGAACCCTGAGATGAGCATCGCGAAGACGAGGATGAGCAGGCCGGGCGTCGCGCCCATGGCCAGCGGCAGGCCGACGAAGACGGCGACGGTGAGGACCGCCACGACCCGTCCGCTCCAGCCGGCGACGACCGAGGCGGTATGCGGTGAGCCGGTCAGCCGCCAGACCGCCGCCATGAGCACCTGCCCGCCGTCGAGCGGGAGGCCGGGAAGGAGGTTGAACACCGCGAGCAGAAGGTTGATGAACGCGAGCCGGCCCAGCACGGCGCCCGCGAGACCGTCACCGACGACGGACGCGACCGCATACAGGACGCCGGCCAGCAGGAGGTTGGCGAGCGGCCCGGACAGGCCCGTGACGCCCTGGGACCACGGCGTGCTGCGGCCCTCGAATGCGGTGTGCCCGCCCATGAGATCGGCCACAATGCGCCGCACCTTCATTCCGAAGGCACGGGCGCTCATGGCGTGCGCGCCCTCGTGGACGAGCACCGATAGGAGTAGGCCAAGGGCCACCACCGCGCCGACCACGTATGCGGTGGTCCCCAGCTCCGGATCGATCCGCAGGTAGGTGGAGCCGCTGCTCCACGTGATGAAGGCGGCCAGGAGCAGCCAGGTCCAGCCGATGTACACAGGCACGCCGAGGAACGACCCGATCCGCATGCCCGACGGGTACTCGCCGCTCGTCCGATCCGATGCCATACCGCAAGACTAGGTGGCGATATCGGGCCCGCTCGTCATACTTGACTGTTGTGCCCGACCTACGCCCCGATGCCACGGCAGCCCTGACTGCTGCCCTCCGCGACCGCATCCTCGTCATCGACGGGGCGATGGGCACGCTCATCCAGGGTCTCGGCCTCGGCGAGTCGGACTTCCGCGGTGAGCGTTTCGCCGACTGGGCACAGGACCTCAAGGGCAACAACGACTTGCTCTCCCTCACCCAGCCCGAGGCGATCGAGCAGATCCACACGCGCTACTTCGAGGCGGGCGCTGACCTCGCGACGACGAACACCTTCAACGCGCAACGGATCTCGCTGGCCGACTACGGTATGCAGGACCTGGCCTACGAGATGAACGTCGCCGCGGCACAGGTCGCCCGCAGGGCTGCCGACGCGGCGTCGACGCCGGAGTGGCCGCGCTACGTCATGGGCGCCCTGGGGCCGACGAACCGGACGGCCTCCATCTCCCCCGACGTCTCCGATCCCGGTGCGCGCAACGTCACCTATACCGAGCTCGTGGAGGCCTACCTCGAGCAAGCGCGCGGGCTCATCGACGGGGGCGTCGACGTGCTCCTCATCGAGACGGTCTTCGACACCCTCAACGCCAAGGCGGCGATCTTCGCCCTGGAGACGCTCTTCGAGGAGTACGGCCGTCGCTGGCCGGTCGTCATCTCCGGCACGATCACCGACGCCTCCGGGCGCACCCTCTCCGGGCAGGTCACCGAGGCCTTCTGGTACTCCGTGCGCCATGCGCAGCCGCTTGCGATCGGGCTGAACTGCGCGCTGGGCGCTGCGGAGATCCGCCCCTACCTCTCGGACCTGGCCCGGGTCGCGGACACCCACGTGAGCTGCCACCCGAACGCCGGCCTGCCCAACGAGTTCGGTGAGTACGACGAGTCGCCCGAGCACATGGCCGAGGTGGTGGGTGAGTTCGTCGAGTCCGGGCTCGTGAACCTCGTCGGCGGGTGCTGCGGCACGACGCCGGAGCACATCGAGGCCATCGCGGAGCGCGCCCGGGCTGGGCGGGCGCGGGAGGTGCCCACCGCATACCCGGCTCTGCGGCTGGCCGGCCTGGAGCCGGTGACCATCGACGACGACTCGCTCTTCGTCAACATCGGCGAGCGGACCAACATCACCGGCTCCGCCCGCTTCCGCAAGCTCATCGAGGCCGACGACTACGACACCGCCCTGTCGGTCGCGCGCCAGCAGGTCGAGAGCGGCGCCCAGGTCATCGACGTCAACATGGACGAGGGCATGATCGACGGTGTCGCGGCGATGCGGCGCTTCCTCACCCTGGCGGCGAGCGAGCCGGACATCAGCCGCGTGCCGGTCATGATCGACTCCTCGAAGTGGGAGGTCATCGAGGCGGGCCTGCAGTGCGTGCAGGGCAAGCCGATCGTCAACTCGATCTCGATGAAGGAGGGCGTCGGTCCCTTCATCGAGCAGGCGAGGCTGTGCCGCCGGTACGGCGCTGCGGTCGTCGTCATGGCCTTCGACGAGGACGGCCAGGCCGACACCCTGCAGCGACGCAGGGAGATCAGCGCCGAGGCCTACCGGATCCTCACCGAGGAGGTGGGCTTCCCGGCCGAGGACGTCATCATCGACCCCAACATCTTCGCGGTGGCGACCGGCATCGAGGAGCACGCGCGCTACGGCCTGGACTTCATCGAGGCCACCCGCTGGATCAAGGAGAACC